>WLWD01005891.1_pt1 | contig 135767 bp, 89 predicted proteins | sample 6712731 | NCBI WGS metagenome assembly WLWD01 (sample SAMN12718690, study PRJNA576275) | sponge metagenome | isolation source: marine sponge | host: Mycale hentscheli | place: New Zealand: South Island, Marlborough, Capsize Point | collected 2014-11-01
TGAGAGGGGAAAAGAATGACTTGAGAGGGGAAAAGAATGACTTGAGAGGGGAAAAGAATGACTTGAGAGGGGAAAAGAATGACTTGAGAGGGGAAAAGAATGACTTGAGAGGGGAAAAGAATGACTTGAGAGGGGGAAAGAATGACTTGAGAGGGGAAAAGAATGACTTGAGAGGGGAAAAGAATGACTTGAGAGGGGAAAAGAATGACTTGAGAGGGGAAAAGAATGACTTGAGAGGGGAAAAGAATGACTTGAGAGGGGGAAAGAATGACTTGAGAGGGGAAAAGAATGACTTGAGAGGGGAAAAGAATGACTTGAGAGGGGAAAAGAATGACTTGAGAGGGGAAAAGAATGTGGGGGTACAACAAGGGAGATGGAGTATGCAGTAAGAGGAACTCTGGTGGCTATTGTTGGTATCCTGGCACACTGTGGGGGTACAAGGGAGATGGAGTATACAGTAAGAGGAACTCTGGTGGCTATTGTTGGTATCCTGGCACACTGTGGGGGTACAAGGGAGATGGAGTATGCAGTAAGAGGAACTCTGGTGGCTATTGTTGGTATCCTGGCACACTGTGGGGGTACAAGGGAGATGGAGTATACAGTAAGAGGAACTCTGGTGGCTATTGTTGGTATCCTGGCACACTGTGGGGGTACAAGGGAGATGGAGTATGCAGTAAGAGGAACTCTGGTGGCTATTGTTGGTATCCTGGCACACTGTGGGGGTACAAGGGAGATGGAGTATGCAGTAAGAGGAACTCTGGTGGCTATTGTTGGTATCCTGGCACACTGAGAGGGGAAAAGAATGACTTGAGAGGAGGGCTAAAAGTGGGCCCGTGTTAGCATAAGAAAGTATATCAGATATCAATAAACAATTGCAGATGGGCAAGAAGTAAGTGGTTGTAGCTGATCTGATTATCAGTTCAGCACTAGTCTGTTCTGTATGTGTGACTGGTTCGGAAAAAGCTGCCTGGGCATATCAGATGTCAGTGGTGTTGTTGTTTTTTTGTTTTGTTTTTGTCTTGTTTTTCAAAAATATTTTTTGGTGAAATGTTTATTAACTGTAGCTCTAGCTTTTGGTGCTGTAAGCTCATTAGCTAGCTACTTCTAGGTATGTGGCGGAGAACACTGTCAGATTGGCGAGTGAAGAAGCTAGCGAGACACTATCGGTGGTGACAATTGAAGATCGGGGATATTTGTTTATGTCTGTTAGACGTACGTATGTCATTTTGTACTTCGACCCTCATGTTTTTGTGTTTGCTAGGACGTTGACCTCGTCCCATATGGCACTAAACAGAATCCTTTAGTTTATCAATCTTTACCTGTATCATCCAAAGAAATTGGATGGTTTACCGTATTAAATTCTTTTGCGGGTGCAGTTAAACCTTGCAAACGTAACCTGAGTGTATTTTCTATTCAAATTAGTGGCGGTGGTAAGTATGTTCTCTTGGTCATAGTTATAAGCCCTATGCAACGCTGTTGTTCTTACTTGAAAATTCATTGTCCAATAGTCTTAACTACAAAGGTAAGTCTTGTGTTGGTATGTCCAGTGAACAAGTGTGTGTGAAAGTGTTGTGTGTTGCAGCTATTGCTTAGCTAAAAAATAAAATGTTGAACTAATAAATATACTAGCTGCCTTTACACAGCTTTTTGGCTACTACAGTAGTAAGCACGTCCTAATGTAGGATTTAATTCCTTAGAAAAGTTTTTTTTTTTTGTTGTTTTTTAAGCTGATAGTATTGTAATTGGTGAGTGAAGCGAGCAAGATACTATCAGGGGTAACAATTGAAAATCGGGTTTATTTGTTCATATGTATGTTGGCATACTTATGTCATCGGGTTTTTGTGTTTGCTTGGTGGGGACTAAGTGGAATACTTTGGTGTATCGATCTTTACCTGTATCAATAATTGTTTACCCATTTGATTTAGGTTGTGTCTGACATGTTTGTTTGTTTGTTTTGTTGTTTTGTGGACGAAGTCATGGTTTGCAAACTTATGAGTTCATTTTCTATTAGAATTAGTGGCGGTGGCAAGTTATTTTGGCTAATGCGCTGTTTGTCATAGTTTTGGGCCTGCGCAACAGCATTGTTCTTACTTGAAAAATCCATTGTCCAATAGTCAAGTCACGAAGCAAGTCTTGTGTTAGTATATCCAGTGAACAAGTGTATGGGAAAGTGTAGAGTGTTAAAGCTACTGCTTCGCTAAAGAATACCACAACTACCAAATAAGCATATTAGCTGCCTTTACACAGCTTTTTCCGCTGCTGCTTTAGTAAGCAAGTCATCATTTAGGATAAGACTATAAACTGTGTGGTAATTCCTTAGAAATGCATGTTGTTGTTGTTGTTGTTAGTTTGTTGTCGTTGTTTTATTAGTCAATCTAAATAAATGTAGCCTTATTGTTACTTTTGTATACATCTTTTATCGGATTCTACCTTGTGTGAATTACTTGTGCACAATGGCTCACTCGCCATTTGTGCTAACACATGTACTCTTGCAACTCTCGTCATGTGATCAGAGTGAGGCGGTGCATGGTAGCTTAAATGTTTAACCGAGTGTAAAAAAAAACTTGTAACTGATTTAACATTGACAGTAATTTTTTATTGGGTAAAGGGTTGGTAGAATCATTTCATTCGTTTTATGGTCTTATGTTATCCTGTGTGTGGTACAGGGTTCGCAAGCAGATAGTCAACATTCCTTCCTTTATTGTTCGTCTGGACTCTCAGAAGCACATTGACTTAGCATTAACCTCTCCGTTTGGAGGAGGAAGGGCTGGTAGGGTCAAGAGAAAGAACATGCGCAAAGCCCAAGGAGGAGCTGGAGGCAGTGGTGGGGAAGAAGAAGAAGACGACTAACTGACCTCTTCCTCTCATGTCCTGTTCTTTTTCAAGTCAATAATGTGGACATTTCTATTATGTTGAAATACAATGACATGTCTACCAGCTAGTTAGGAGCCAGGATTTGGTGGACAGTGTGTGGGGGTGAGAGGTACTGATGTGGAACTGTTAAGTAGGGATAGTGGAGCTGTGAAGTAGGGATAATGTCATAGCTACTGTCCCCTGATATTCACAAGTATCCATTTCTAGCAGTTTGTGTAAAGCCAGTGTTGTTAGATTGCATCAGCAAGGTAGTTATCAGAAAATTAATGATTTATACAATTATATGTGGTACAAGAAGTTTATATGGAAGAACTTTTGGTGGTCACCCAAGTGACACTACATGGACACTATTGGAAGATGTAACACCATATTAGATTGGCACGTGATTTGTGATATGAACGTTGCAGAGTAACGGAGAATTACCATAAAATTACTAAATTGTTTTTATAATTTATGAAGTATAATTACAGGATTTCAACAACACTGGTAAAGTGGCTGGATGGCGAGGAACCAGCTCCATATGTTGCCACTGCACAATGACTCCCCTTACTGTTGTAGGTGTAGGCATCTCTGCTTGAGATTGTGAAGAAGCTGCACTGTAGCACACATTCTCTACTCTGATATGGTAACTATTGTCCAGTTTATATTCTTTAAATCCATAATAACGTAAAGTTACTAAAATGGGTCTTGCTATTAAAAGTGAAGGACTAAACAAACAGTTAAGAAAAACAAAAAAAACACCATAATAAAGTTTCAGTTTTTGGGAGTTTGCGAGTACCAATCTCCGTGGGTATTTTTTGTTTATTTTCATGTATCACATAATTATTTTCTAATCAAACACATTTTTACTATCAGATCACATGCGAGGACTACCGCTATCAGATCACATGCGAGGACTACCGCTGTCAGATCACATGCGAGGACTACCGCTGTCAGATCACATGCGAGGACTACCGCTGTCAGATCACATGCGAGGACTACCGCTGTCAGATCACATGCGAGGACTACCGCTGTCAGATCACATGCGAGGACTACCACTGTCAGATCACATGTATATTGTGTTAATAGCGGTTGTTCAGTTTATTATCTACTTTTTATTGATTGGTTCCTGTGCTATATCCATCTGCTCAGAGTGACTGTTTAGATTAAACTGTAGATCTCTTCTGGTCCTTCACAAACTCCTCAGCTGTGAATTGGTAGGGAATAGCCTTACTACAAGTTCATTTGTTCACTGGAGTTTCAAACATTTCAATCCAGTGATCAGAAGAGATATGAAGTGATAGATACAAAAATGATAGAGTGCAACTGCTAGACTAGAAGTATGAAGTGAGGTGGGTAGACAGCTGCTATTTGACCCCAACATTAGCTGCTATTTGACCCCAACATTAGCTGCAATCTGAGATTGTGAACCAGTGAGACCCATCTGTATTGCTCTGAAGGACTTGGGGCACTACAACACACACAGCATAAGCATAAACACACACACACACACCACACAAATATCACACTTTCACTAGTAAAGTATACATGAAAACTTACAACATTAGCATAGTGTCCTTTTTCACCACACTACATACATACAGCAAAACTATAATTACCATTTACATTATAATATAACTATATACTAGTATAAGTGAACATATTATTAGTACAGTATTATACACTAGTATACTAAACTACTCTCTTAATACTACACCACTCTTTATACACTAGTATATAATATCTCAATACACTAGTATATATACTACACTACTCTCTATACACTAGTATATAATACTACACCATTCTCTATACACTAGTATACTAGTGATGTGCTTGAGCACAAATGGCGAGTGAGCCTAAAACGACACAATTGTTATATATGATTGATTTTAACTTCTAACACTCAAAGCTACTAAAAATAAGGTCGAGTTTTTAATTACGTTTATATGCAAAGGCATTTCAATGCCATAGTAACCACTCGCCGCAACTGTTTGAATTGAAGAACAAAAACAAAAAAATAATACATGTACACATTATTTAAACGTTATCTTTGTGATATGCTTGAGCTAACGTACAATACTTGCACACAACTGGACATACCTATACAAGACTTACCTTCGTGGTTCTAGTGGACAATGCGTTTTCAAGTAAATACTGTTGCATACAGCTATAACTATGACAAAGAGCGCACTGACTCACCGCCGCCACAAACTCGAATAGAAATAGAACTCCGGTATGTTTTCAAGTTCTAACAGCACCCGCAAAAGAATTCAAAACGGTAAACAATTCAATTTCTAGGGTGATACGGGTAATGATCGATAAACCTGAGGATTCTGTTTAGTGAAGTTTTGGACGGGGTCGGCCACCAAACTAACACAAAAATACGCGCGAAAATCAAAGTACAAATGACATACGTACGTCCCCACACATATATAAACTAGTGGTGTGTTTGAGCACAAATATCGAGCGAGTCTGCCTAGTAGGGCCTGCCAGATTATGGTCTGAAATTTTTAGAATTTTTTTTATTTCAAAAAATGTGTTATTATTTCCAAAAGAATAGCATATTATTCTATAATTTTTTCTTATTATTCTCTTGTTACTCCAATTAGGAATAAGTGAAATAGTGATGACCCCAATTAGGAATAAGTGAAATAGTGATGACTCCAATTAGGAATAAGTGAAATAGTGATGACTCCAATTAGGAATAAGTGAAATAGTGATGACTCCAATTAGGAATAAGTGAAATAGTGATGACTCCAATTAGGAATAAGTGAAATAGTGATGACTCCAATTAGGAATAAGTGAAATAGTGATGACTCCAATTAGGAATAAGTGAAATAGTGATGACTCCAATTAGGAATAAGTGAAATAGTGATGACCCCAATTAGGAATAAGTGAAATAGTGATGACCCCAATTAGGAATAAGTGAAATAGTGATGACTCCAATTAGGAATAAGTGAAATAGTGATGACTCCAATTAGGAATAAGTGAAATAGTGATGACTCCAATTAGGAATAAGTGAAATAGTGATGACTCCAATTAGGAATAAGTGAAATAGTGATGACTCCAATTAGGAATAAGTGAAATAGTGATGACTCCAGTAGCTATATAGCTAAAGTTGGTACGTTATGAAATGAATGAGTAAAAGAATCAGTCTCTCTTACTGCTATACTGAATAATTACTCAATACAGAGGATTCACTATTTGCTAGCTACTCTCAGTGAAAACTTTGAATATCCCAGTAAAAATGTTCAAAGAATGGAGAAAACTTGCTCTGCTACAGCTGAAAAAAGTTCGAGAAAACGTTTCGCATAATTCTCCAGATGACTTGCTGACTCTGAGCCTGAGCTGACAGCTCTTTCAGTATTTCAAACTTTTTTGGTTTTTGGAAGTACAATAACCAAGTGACCAACACAAATCCAGCAGCTTTACTCAAGTTATGAAGATCTACCTTATAACCACCTTTCTAAATGTTTACGTCCTTGTTGAATAAGAAAATGAGAGCAAAAAAGCACTATCGATTTTCTTTATAAGAAAGGAGTACATTATATGAACTAATTATTTTCATTTTCCCTTTATTTTTCTCCTAAATACTTATTATTCTAGAATTATTCCACTATGCTATTACATGTCTATTATTCCAGAAAAAATGCTAGCATAATCGGGCAGGGCCTACTGCCTAGTCAGGTTACGTAATTTTAGCTTAGTTCTTGCAAAACAGTATATTATAGCAGTTTACAAATAATTTTAGCAAAAAATAATAATAAATAAAAAATTACTTCTTACCTTAATTCCCTGAGTAATGGTAACTTTTCTGTAGTATCAAATTTAAGCCATTCTGACTACCTCAATTATCAGTAACTCTTGAACAAGCTCTCAGCTACAAAAAAAAAAAGTCCAACAAGCAAAAAAAATACAAAATTACTTCCTTATCTCATTTTCTTGAGTTTCTTCTTCTGTAATATTAAATTTAAGCCACTCTGACTAGCTAGCTTATTTTTGCTAACAAATATGGAATTACGTACTTACATCAGCTTCCCCCAAGGAGTGGTGGCTTTTAGTGTTAATATTAACCTTCTGACACCTCAATCACCAGTAACTGGTGAACCAGCTCTACCAAAAAAATAATAGCCACGAGTTATTTTGTAAGGAACTATGTACTTACCTCAGCTTCTCCCAAGTAACGGTGGCTTCCTTAGTATTAATATTTAATATTTAGCCATTCTTGCCAGTTGCACTTGACAACCAACAAGCGGCATTTGGCAGCCCCGAAAAAAATGAAGTTTTGAAATCATGTCTGGTAAAGGGTTTTCAATGTCATAGCAACCAGTCGCAGTAACTTTTGGGGACTTGAAAAACAAGCTTTTCGCAGGAATTATCTCACAATTTGGAGCCATAGTTTGAAGTAAGACTTGCTTATGCTGTTTTATCAGAAGAAAGTGGGATCAAGCATAAAAAGCCGTGTTTTTAGGAGAAAAAAAGGAACCCGTGCGCGTGTTTAAGGGGCATACATACCAAATATACATATATACTAGTGGTGTGCTTGAGCACAAATGGCGAGCGAGCCTTAAACTACACTATTGTACTATTGATTTTAACAACTAACATTTAAACTACTAAAATAAAGTCGAGTTGTTAAATTACGCATATGCGGTAAAGGGGATTCAATGCCATAGTAACCGCTCCCCTCAACTGTTTGAATTGAAAAAGAAGCAACAAAATCAAGTCACGTTATTTAAAATTTTCTTTGTGATATTCTTAATAGTAGTTGTAACGCACAATACTTTCACACAACTGAACATACCTACGCAAGACTTACCTTCATGGTTCGTCTAGTGGACAATGAATTTTCAAGTAAATACTGTTGAGTAGGGCTTACAACTGTGACAAATAGTGTATTAACTTACAACCGCCACTAACTCGAATAGAAATGGAGCTCCCATAAGTTTTTTAGTTTTAACTGCACCCGCAAAAGAATTCAAAGTGGTAAACAATTCAATTTCTAACGTGATACGGGTAATGATCGCTAAACCGTAGAATTCTGTTTAGTGAAGCTTGGGACGGGATCGAACACGGAGCGAACACAAAAATACGCGAGGGTCAAAGTACAAAATGACATACGTACGTCCAAATATATAAATAAACAAATATCTCCGATTTTCAATTGTGTTACCCCTGAGAGTGTCTCGCTCGCTTGCCAATAACATAGAGTGGTGTATTATTATATATACTAGTGTATAGAGAGTGGTGTAGTATTATATACTAGTGTATAGAGAGTGGTGTATTATTATATATACTAGTGTATAGAGTGGTGTATTATTATATATACTAGTGTATAGAGAGTGGTGTAGTATTATATACTAGTGTATAGAGAGTGGTGTATTATTATATATACTAGTGTATAGAGTGGTGTATTATTATATATACTAGTGTATAGAGAGTGGTGTATTATTATATATACTAGTGTATAGAGAGTGATGTAGTATTATATACTAGTGTATAGAGAGTGGTATAGTATTATTGGCTGGCGAGCGTAGCGAGCGAGACACTATCAGGGGTAACTCAATTGAAAATCGGGGATATTTGTTATTGAGCGAGCGAAGCGAGTGAGATAATATTTAGGGGTGAACAATTGAAAATCGGGTATATACACTAGTATATATAATAATACACCACTCTCTATACACTAGTATATATAATAATACACCACTCTCTATACACTAGTATATATAATAATACACCACTCTCTATACACTAGTATATATAATAATACACCACTCTCTATACACTAGTATATATAATAATACACCACTCTATACACTAGTATATATAATAATACACCACTCTCTATACACTAGTATATATAATAATACACCACTCTCTATACACTAGTATATATAATAATACACCACTCTCTATACACTAGTATATATAATAATACACCACTCTCTATACACTAGTATATATAATAATACACCACTCTCTATACACTAGTATATATAATAATACACCACTCTATACACTAGTATATATAATAATACACCACTCTCTATACACTAGTATATATAATAATACACCACTCTCTATACACTAGTATATATAATAACACACTTGTGTGTCAGTAATGCCGACACTGACGGGGTGTATTCATGAATTATTCACGAGCTTAAACAATTTGGTAAAGCATCATCATCTCATGCCGTGTAAATTGTTGTCACAATCAGAAAGTGGTTAATGTTATAAAAGCAGGTGCAATTGACGAGGGAAAACATAGGTTTCAAAAAGGAAGACGAAAGTGTACGAAAAAGAAGGTAAAAAGTTTCGCGAAGCTTAAGTTCACAATCATATGATAGTAGGACAGAAATCCAGAAACGGGAGGGATAAACAAAGGGAATGGGGACTCCATAACTCAAGAAGAAAGAGCTGAAGATAGGAAAGGTGGGGGACAAGAAAAGCTGAGATAGTTCAGAAAAAAAGAGAGCAGGAGAGGGAAACTTATGTAACCTTAACCAATGGTAGAGAATGATAACTTATGCTAATGCATTCTTACTTTGCAATATGTCATGCGCCACTGTGTGGCGGGGTACTTGCTGGTATATATAATACTACACCACTCTCTATACACTAGTATATAATACTACACCGCTCTCTATACACTAATATAATATTATACCGCTCTCCATACACTAGTATATAATACTACACAGCTCTCTATACACTAATATATAATAATATTATACCGCTCTCTATACACTAGTATATATTACACTGCTCTCTATACACTAGTATAATACTACACCACTCTCTATACACTAACATATAATATTATACCGCTCTCTATACACTAGTATATAATACTACACTGCTCTCTATACACTATTATACCACTCTCTATACACTAACATATAATATTATACCGCTCTCTATACACTAGTATATAATACTACACCGCTCTCTATACACTATTATACCACTCTCTATACACTAGTATATAATATTACACTGCTCTCTATACACTAGTATATAATATTACACCACTCTCTATACACTAATATATAATACTAGCAAACACCCCGCCACACAGTGGCGATTGACGTATTGCAAAGTAAGAATGCAGTAGCATAAATTATCTTGCTCAGTTATCATTCTCTACCATTGGTTAAGGTTACACAAGTTTCCCTTTCCTGCTCTCTTCTTTCTGAACAATCTCAGCTTTTCTTATCCTCCACCTTTCCTTTCTTCAGCTCTTTTCTACCTCTCCTGATTCTGAATCTCTCTGTCCTATTATCATGATAGTGGACTTAAGCTTTGCGAAACTGTTGCCTTCTTTTTCATACGTTCACCTTCCTTTTTGAAACCGAAGCAGCCTTTACTGTCGATTCCACCTGCATTTTAGCTAATATCGCACCTTTTCCCTTCTCTTTAGTTCAAACCTACGCTGCCTTACTTCGCCGCTTCCAACAGTTTTTTTATAGTTAATTGCCTTTTGCCTTCTCTTTCAAACTTTTGCATTTTCTTATTTATCACTTTCCTTTCAAAACCTACACCGCCTTCCCTCATCCACTATTACACCCGCTTCTTAGTTACAATTAACCACTTTCTACTGAATGCAACGAAGCTTTACCTATTGTGGGGTTCGCCCTCCGACGGGAAGAGAAGAAGTGAAGAGACCATACGTGAATTCCTATGTGTACGCACTTGTATGTTTTGATTGAGTTTTGTATCACTGTTTATGTACTATTGTGTTTAGCTTGTGAGTCAGTAAAGGTCGCTCGTAAGTGGATTAACCTCGAGCATGCTCAGTTGGCCCTGCTGGGAGCTATAAAACCTTGAGTGCCATGTGTATTCGAGTTCAGTTCTATTTTCCATCCGTTTACTGTTAGGTCTCCGGACCAGTGATTCTTAATTAAACTTAAAATAGTAAAGGAATTGAGGTCACTTACCTGCGGCGAGCCTAGCCCTACCCTCAGGACCGGGAGTTGCGAGCGGTGTTAACTATTCGGCGACGTCCGGTACCACACCCATGCATGTAATGATGATGCTTTACCACACTCTTTAAGCTAATGAATTATTCATGAATACACACACTGTCAACAGTCGCCGTCGTTACGGACACACAAGCGTATTATATAGATTACACCACTCTCTATACACTACTATATAATACTACACTGCTCTCTATATAATTGACTACTACTCATAATGAAGCACCAAATAATAGCTAGCTATTACAAAATCATCTCAAACAAAAGAATAATTAATTGGATATTCCTAAGCAAGTATCATTTTAGCTTAAGCAATAAACAGTAGATGTAAAGAGAGAAGGAGAAACACAGGTCAGAAACACTCACCGGTATGTAGTTTCAACACGCGACTCCACTTCCAGCACGCTGCTAACTTCACAGCATAAATATGCCAAGAAATTATTTGCTCGTGATTACAACATGATGACAGGGGGGGGGGTTACCCAGAAAAGCTAGTACATACCTACGCTGAGCTGATAACTCGTGCTTTCCCAAAAATCAGCCCGAAATTTAAAAAAGTAGCACAAAAAGTATTAAATCATCATTCTAAATAAGTTCCATACTTAAATCAGAGCATGACAGACAGACAAACAGGATGACTACTATAACCCTCTCATGCATGCACACTGAGGTTTAGTTATGCAAGTGGTTACTACTAGAAATATGAATTACTTTACCTTGAAACATGTTACTTGATCTAAAGGGCGACGGGCAGACACATTCTTATTAAAGCCCGCCTGTGTAGTAGGAGTGGCTCCAACCGACTGCTGTCCAACTATCGGTAAGTCAAATTTAGGACTGCCAGTAATAAACAAAGATGGAAATTAAATATATAACATAGATGGCAGCTTAACTTACTGGACAAATATATAACATAGATGGCAGCTTAACTTACTGGACAAATATATAACATAGATGGCAGCTTAACTTACTGGACAAATATATAACATAGATGGCAGCTTAACTTACTGGACAAATATAGATGGCAGCTTAACTTACTGGACAAATATATAACATAGATGGCAGCTTAACTTACTGGACAAATATATAACATAGATGGCAGCTTAACTTACTGGACAAATATATAACATAGATGGCAGCTTAACTTACTGGACAAATATATAACATAGATGGCAGCTTAACTTACTGGACAAATATATAACATAGATGGCAGCTTAACTTACTGGACAAATATATAACATAGATGGCAGCTTAACTTACTGGACAAATATATAACATAGATGGCAGCTTAACTTACTGGACAAATATATAACAAAGATGGCAGCTTAACTTACTGGACAAATATATAACATAGATGGCAGCTTAACTTACTGGACAAATATATAACAAAGATGGCAGCTTAACTTACTGGACAAATATATAACTTATGGCAGCTTAACTACTGGACAAATATATAACATAGATGGCAGCTTAACTTACTGGACAAATATATAACATAGATGGCAGCTTAACTTACTGGACAAATATATAACATAGATGGGCAGCTTAACTTACTGGACAAATATATAACATAGATGGCAGCTTAACTTACTGGACAAATATATAACATAGATGGCAGCTTAACTTACTGGACAAATATATAACATAGATGGCAGCTTAACTTACTGGACAAATATATAACAAAGATGGCAGCTTAACTTACTGGACAAATATATAACATAGATGGCAGCTTAACTTACTGGACAAATATATAACATAGATGGCAGCTTAACTTACTGGACAAAGTTGCAGCTCACTCCTTGAGGACAAAATCCACATAAATAGTTCTGACACAAGACCCTTCTGGTGTGACGATTCCGGCAGTTTGGACCTACACCACATGCATCGTGTAATGTGTCTACCATGTCACAGGCATCATGTAATGTGTGTCTACCATGTCACATTCATCATGTAATGTGTCTACCATGTCACATGCATCATGTAATGTGTCTACCATGTCACATGCATCATGTAATGTGTCTACCATGTCACATGCATCATGTAATGTGTCTACCATGTCACATGCATCATGTAATGTGTCTACCATGTCACAGGCATCATGTAATGTGTCTACCATGTCACATGCATCATGTAATGTGTCTACCATGTCACATGCATCATGTAATGTGTCTACCATGTCACATGCATCATGTAATGTGTCTACCATGTCACATGCATCATGTAATGTGTCTACCATGTCACATGCATCATGTAATGTGTCTACCATGTCACATGCATCATGTAATGTGTCTACCATGTCACATGCATCATGTAATGTGTCTACCATGTCACATGCATCATGTAATGTGTCTACCATGTCACATGCATCATGTAATGTGTCTACCATGTCACATGCGTCATGTAATGTGTCTACCATGTCACATGCATCATGTAATGTGTCTACCATGTCACAGGCATCATGTAATGTGTCTACCATGTCACATGCGTCATGTAATGTGTCTACCATGTCACATTCATCATGTAATGTGTCTACCATGTCACATTCATCATGTAATGTGTCTACCATGTCACATGCATCATGTAATGTGTCTACCATGTCACAGGCATCATGTAATGTGTCTACCATGTCACATGCGTCATGTAATGTGTCTACCATGTCACATTCGTCATGTAATGTGTCTACCATGTCACATGCATCATGTAATGTGTCTACCATGTCACATGCATCATGTAATGTGTCTACCATGTCACATGCATCATGTAATGTGTCTACCATGTCACATGCATCATGTAATGTGTCTACCATGTCACATGCATCATGTAATGTGTCTACCATGTCACAGGCGTCATGTAATGTGTCTACCATGTCACAGGCGTCATGTAATGTGTCTACCATGTCACATGCGTCATGTAATGTGTCTACCATGTCACATTCGTCATGTAATGTGTCTACCATGTCACATTCGTCATGTAATGTGTCTACCATGTCACATGCGTCATGTAATGTGTCTACCATGTCACAGGCGTCATGTAATGTGTCTACCATGTCACATGCGTCATGTAATGTGTCTACCATGTCACATTCGTCATGTAATGTGTCTACCATGTCACATGCGTCATGTAATGTGTCTACCATGTCACATGCATCATGTAATGTGTCTACCATGTCACATGCATCATGTAATGTGTCTACCATGTCACATGCATCATGTAATGTGTCTACCATGTCACATGCATCATGTAATGTGTCTACCATGTCACATGCATCATGTAATGTGTCTACCATGTCACAGTAAGCGTCATGTAATGTGTCTACATGTAATGTGTCTACCATGTCACATGCGTCATGTAATGTGTCTACCATGTCACATGCGTCATGTAATGTGTCTACCATGTCACATGCGTCATGTAATGTGTCTACCATGTCACATGCATCATGTAATGTGTCTACCATGTCACATGCATCATGTAATGTGTCTACCATGTCACATGCATCATGTAATGTGTCTACCATGTCACATGCATCATGTAATGTGTCTACCATGTCACATGCATCATGTAATGTGTCTACCATGTCACATGCATCATGTAATGTGTCTACCATGTCACATGCATCATGTAATGTGTCTACCATGTCACATGCATCATGTAATGTGTCTACCATGTCACATGCATCATGTAATGTGTCTACCATGTCACATGCATCATGTAATGTGTCTACCATGTCACATTCATCATGTAATGTGTCTACCATGTCACAGGCATCATGTAATGTGTCTACCATGTCACAGGCATCTATAATGACCTTTCGCATGCATATACAGTCTTCCAGCTTAAAGAGTGGAAACTTTGGGAATTTTGTAACAGTTACTTAATCTACTTTATATGTCTAAGAGTCTGGCATAACATAGCCAAGTAGGTTAAAATTATTATATATAAATTTCATAACTTAATCTTAAATTCTGAACTAATTAGTAGCTTTTTTGTTTAATTTTTGCATTTGTACAGTAAAGATCGTCAATTTGTGACGTTTGCTGGTCTTTTCATTGAATTGCGTACGTAAACGTGACGTCAAAGCAGTGCGCCTGCGCACTTTGTTGAGCGCTTTAGTTGTTACTACGCCTGCTTTAGATGAACGATCCCTTGTTTCCCAAGTTCGTAGCGGCTGTTACCGTAGTTCTGGGCCTTGTTTGAGGTAAGATATAGCTAATCAAATGTATACTGCCGTGCAATCCATAATTTATACGTAAGATTTTATTTTTGCTGGCAAAGTTTAGTTAGATACGAGTTTGCTAGTAAATTCTTCATGAAGTCTCTAGAATTTACAGACTGAGTTTGCTAGTAAATTCTTCATGAAGTCTCTAGAACTTACAGACTGAGTTTGCTAGTAAATTCTTCATGAAGTCTCTAGAACTTACAGACTGAGTTTGCTAGTAAATTCTTCATGAAGTCTCTAGAACTTACAGACTGAGTTTGCTAGTAAATTCTTCATGAAGTCTCTAGAACTTGCAGACTGAGTTTGCTAGTAAATTCTTCATGAAGTCTCTAGAACTTGCAGACTGAGTTTGCTAGTAAATTCTTCATGAAGTCTCTAGAACTTACAGACTGAGTTTGCTAGTAAATTCTTCATGAAGTCTCTAGAACTTACAGACTGAGTTTGCTAGTAAATTCTTCATGAAGTCTCTAGAACTTACAGACTGAGTTTGCACCTCAATAAGTACTAGTTGTAAGTGAATTGCCAATACTGTTGTCACTAGCAACAAAGGTTTGTCTTTATTATTGTACTATAGAGAATGAAATTCAGAACGGCTCCACAAGTGTCATACCCTTTCACAGTTACGGCGAAAATGTTCTGCCTTCTGTTCCGATTAGCTGCAACAGTTCATTCACCACACCACATACATATTATTGATTGCCACAGTTGTATTTCCCCCCACAAATTATTGTGATCATAATAATATATGAAATTTTAATGAAGCTGACAATAAAGGTTGAAAGAATGGAAAACAAAGTGGGCAAGAGAGTAATTGATGGGAAGGGAATGGAGGGAGCAAATAAAAGCCAGGGGAGACTAGCTAGCATCATGTCTTCTTTGGGGGGCCTTTAATATAATCTTACATTGCTGTGTTGAAGCCTCCTTGTTAATCCAGAGTAGGCTTCATCCCGGGTAGGTGGTGCTCCAGGCACAGAGACGGCAGTACCTGAACAATTAACTGGTAAGCATTAGTTATTTCTAAAATACGCGCACCTGCGGAGGTAGGCGGTAATATTTTAGTGCGTAGTGTGACGATTTACCGCACGATTCTGACGTCAAATAAAATGGCGAAAAAAGCATTACAGTCTACGAGAGATGAGCGGTTCTCAGCATTTCACTATTAATATTATTGTTCTAGGACTTCAGGTATCCATTAATAAATTAATGTACAACTTCTAAAAACTATTGCATCAAGGTGTTGTCAAAGTTTCCACTCTTTAAGCTGGAAGTACTGTAGACACGTCACATGTGTCTATAATGACGTTACATGCATATGACACATCACATGCGTCTCAACACGTCACATGCATCTACAATATGTCACATGCATCTATAGTGACATGTCACATGTGTATGACATGTTACATGAGTTTATTGTAGTTACCGTGCTTGCAGAATCCTCTGTCGTACCACGGGCAATCTCTGATCTTGATGGAATCGGCAGCCACATGCATGTACTGGCATTCTTTATTGTTGCACTCTCCAAACTTCTGGAAGAAGTAACAGACTGGCATTTTGGACATGTCATACTCGTGCAGGAACTCGCAGTCATCTCCTTTCTTGCACAACTGACGCAACCAATGTTTGCATACCACGACACGTTCACCACGGACGTGTCTGAACGGGCAGTGAGCACCTCTGACGCACGTCCCCATCAAGTACAACTCACACAGAGGAGCCTTGTTCTCTGTGTATACACGCGCACAAGCACACACATACATATAATCACATGGGATAAAATGCAACCCAATCTTTACCCTAACAAGAACGAGATGCTACATGTGTAAGTCCACATATCTCAGAGATACCAGTGCTCAGTATCAACCTATGCCGCTAGCAAGCAATGTAACAACAATACTAGACGTGAGTTGCTGATGACAAACCACAATTCTAGATTATATGATTGTTAACAAACCAATTCAATGTACACTTTGCTGTTACTAGCTCCCAGCCGGCCGTGCTCGCCTGGTCACGTGGCTAAGGACTGCCTCTATCCCACAGTGTTTAATGCCCATCACACTAGCTAACCATTATGAGAGGAATCTTCCAGTTACTCACTGTCCATTCCTGGAAATGGTAGAGGTATAGCCCCAAGCTGTTTGTCCAATGCATCTTCTATATCAAACTTGACTCCCTCGCAACCACTCACCAACTCCCCCAACATACCAAAACGCTACAATTCTTTGTAATGCACTATTTGGAAATGTTTGGTGACGACCCTTAACCTTTTATGTTTGTTCAGATCATCGGTGCTAGTGAACTTGCTCTTTGAGAATGCCGCGAGGTAGGCCTTTCTTTGGCCTTAAATTGAGTGAGTTGGTTGTTGGTTTGTGCAGGGCGCAAAGTACAGCATAAAGGGAGGGGCAAAAGATATTTGACGGAGGAAGAAATAAAGATATCTGAAGAAAAGAAACAAAGGGAGAAAGGATGGAAGGTAAGACTGTATCTGTAGCCAGTATTGGCTAGTAATACAGAATGTATTGTGAAGATGAAGAAAGGATTTGGGGAGTCAGAAGAGGAGGATGAGGGAGAAGGAGCAGTGGGTGGTAAAGGAGCAGTGGGTGGTAAAAGAGCAATGCCCAGTAGAGGTCAGCCAGGAGACTTGCCACCCTCAGACTCAAGTGAAGAAGAAAGTAGCGAAGAAGAAGAGGAGGAAAAACAGGTAAACATTATCATCAATCTTTGTGAATAGTACTCCTGAGTAATTAGTGCTATCAGGAGTTAGAATACCATTGGTGTTTGAGAATAGAGCACTGGTGTTTCAGAATGAAATACTAGTGTTTGAGAATGAAGTACTGATGTTTGTGAATGAAATACTGGTGTTTCAGAATGGAACGCTGATGTTTGAGAATGGAGCACTGGTGTTTGGGAATGGAGCACTGATGTTTGAGAATGGAGCACTGGTTGGGAATGGAGCACCGGTGTTTGGGAATGGAGCACTGGTGTTTGGGAATGGAGCACCAGTGTTTGGGAATGGACCACCGGTGTTTGGGAATGGACCACCGGTGTTTGGGAATGGAACATTTGTTTATGAATGAAAAAGAGGCTAACCCTCCTGGATGAAATTAGGTGTGTGTGTGTGTGTGTGTGTGTGTTTGTAATCCTAGGTCAAACAGAAAGGTGTGGATGGTTTAATAGAGACAGAGAATCCAAACAGACAGACCAAAAAGTCGGTTAAGGCAAAGGATATTGATGTCAATGCAAAAGTGGAGTTGACTCGGCGTGAAAGGTAAAGGGTCATCCATGATTCATATGCAATCATGTGACAGTTCCTGAATACATTAAGTGCTTAGAATTATATACCTACTTATTTTAATGATATAATAGCCCGTGCATGAGCTAGTCAAGTTAATGGGATTATAAGTCACTCATTATCTTCCGCAATCTGTACTGGAACTGTTCTAGTATTAGCATAGTCACATATGGTGGAGTGGTACTGAACTGGTCTGGTATTAGCATAGTCACATATGGTGGAGTAGTACTGAACTGGAACTGTTCTAGTATTAGCATAGTCACATATGGTGGAGTGGTACTGAACTGGAACTGTTCTGGTATTAGCATAGTCACATATGGTGGAGTGGTACTGAACTGGAACTGTTATGGTATTAGCATAGTCACATATGGTGGAGTGGTACTGAACTGGAACTGTTCTGGTATTAGCATAGTCACATATGGTGGAGTGGTACTGAACTGGAACTGTTCTAGTATTAGCATAGTCACATATGGTGGAGTGGTACTGAACTGGAACTGTTCTGGTATTAGCATAGTCACATATGTGGAGTGGTACTGAACTGAACTGTTCTAGTATTAGCATAGTCATATGGTGGAGTGGTACTGAACTGGAACTGTTATGTATTAGCATAGCATAGTCACATAGTGGTATTGTGGTCACTGAACTGGAACTGTTCTAGTATTTAGTCACATATGGGAGTGGTACTGAACTGGAACTACATGACACTGAACTGGAACTGTTCTATTAGTATTAGGTGGAGTGGTACTGAACTGGAACTGTTCATTAGCATAGTCATGGTGGAGTGGTACTGAACTGGAACTGTGGGTCACATATGGTGGAACTGTTCTGGTACATATCACATGGTGGAGTGGTACTGAACTGGAACTGTTCTTGTATTAGCATAGTCACATATGGTGGAGTGGTACTGAACTGGTACGGTTCTGTATTAGCATAGTCACATATGGTGAGTGGTCTGAACTGGAACTGTTCTAGTATTAGCATAGTCACATATGGTGGAGTGGTACTGAACTGGAACTGTTCTGTATTAGCATAGGTCACATATGGTGAGTGGTACTGAACTGGAACTGTTCTAGTATTAGCATAGTCACATATGGTGGAGTGGTACTGAACTGGAACTGTTCTGGTATTAGCATAGTCACATATGGTGGAGTGGTACTGAACTGGAACTGTTCTAGTATTAGCATAGTCACATATGGTGGAGTGGTACTGAACTGGAACTGTTATGGTATTAGCATAGTCACATATGGTGGAGTAGTACTGAACTAGAACTGTTCTAGTATTAGCATAGTCACATATGGTGGAGTGGTACTGAACTGGAACTGTTATGGTATTAGCATAGTCACATATGGTGGAGTGGTACTGAACTGGAACTGTTCTGGTTAGTCACATATAATGGAGTGGTACTGAACTGGAACTGTTCTGGTATTAGCATAGTCACACGGTGGAGTGGTACTGAACTGGAACTGTTCTGATATTAGCATAGTCACATGGTGGAGTGGTACTGAACTGGAACTTGTTCTGGTATCAGCATAATCACATGGTGGAGTGGTACTGAACTGGAACTTGTTCTGGTATCAGCATAATCACATGGTGGAGTGGTACTGAACTGGAACTTGTTCTGGTATCAGCATAATCACATGGTGGAGTGGTACTGAACTGGAACTTGTTCTGGTATTAGCATAGTCACATAATATGGTGGAGTGGTACTGAACTGGAACTGTTCTGGTATTAGCATAGTCACATGGTGGAGTGGTACTGAACTGGAACTGTTCTGGTTAGTCACATATAGTGGAGTGGTACTGAACTGGAACTGTTCTGGTATTAGCATAGTCACACGGTGGAGTGGTACTGAACTGGAACTGTTCTGGTATTAGCATAGTCACATGGTGGAGTGGTACTGAACTGGAACTTGTTCTGGTATCAGCATAATCATGTATGGTAGTGAATTATCTTGCGAGCAGAACTTATTTTTGCAGAGGAGCTAAACAAACAACTGAAAAGTTACGTTAAAAAAGGAACGTTTTTTATAATATATAAGGGATTTTAGGCCTCATTGGGGTGCATTTTATAATATATACAGGGATTTTAGGCCTCATTGGAGTGCATTTTATCATCTCTACAGGGATTTTACGCCTCAATTAGGGTGCATTTTATAATATATACAGGGATTTTAGGCCTCATTAGGGTGCATTTTATCATCTATACAGGGATTTTAGGCCTCATTAGGGTGCATTTTATCATCTACAGTGAATTCTCTCAACAACGGGCTCCCGAAGAACGGTCAGCCTCTCCACAGCGGTAGTTTTTAGTGGAACGAAATGTTACAGTACAGTTTCAATAGTTTTATAGCCTCCGATGAACGGCCACCCCCGAATTCTTAACAACGGCCAGGGTTAATTATCCTAGAGCGGTCAAAATAGTAAAATTATAGCTACATATTATATATAATAATAGCTAGTTACAAATGTCCAGCAGCGATCAGTGGTTCAAGAGTATCTTTCAATCTTTGTATATACCGTGACCGACTGTATAAACGATAAACACACGGTATTTCCAGTTCATAGCCGCCACCTCTGTTCACTTTTTCACCCTTAATTTCAACAAAAGCCTTGTTGACTTCTCTTCTTAAAAACTGGTACAGAATTGGAGCCATGTTAATGGGAACATGTCCAACAATTGATCCATCTTTGAAGACTGCTACAACACTCTTGTCTCTGACATTGGAAGGTTCAGGTTTGGCGAGAAAAATCTGCAAGAAAATCGCTAACACAGAGATCATTATTTGACTATTTTTCACCTCAATAAATCATTCATTGGTCTATTTCTATTATATTATATGGATTGTGTTGTATCTTGGTTCTCTAGCTACACCTTAATTGTAAGCAAGTAACTGTTCATAAAGTTTGAATGTAATTCATCAATCAATAGAAAATAACACAACTCAAGAGAGCTGGAAAAATGACACACAACTAATTAAATAGGAATGATACAGGAAGTGTATGATACAGGCAGGATGTAATATAAGTGATCACAATAATTAAATACCGGTATGATGATAATCAATACAAAGTTACCACATTCCTCTTTCCTTGAAGAATGAGTCCATGCAATAACAAAAATAAATGATAAGTTACGTACTATCTGGTGTGAACCTGTCTGGAGGTCTGCGATCTCGGGTAGGATATACATGCTGAGATATTCCAGTCGTACTCGTAGTTGCAACTTCATCTCTTGTGGAATCTGATGAACTGGATGTTAACCCACTTGCTGATTCTCCAGGTGAAGTCGATATTTCAGACTCCTCTGTTGGTACTGACTGTGGCACTTCCACTGAGCGACTATTCGTGGTTTCTGCCTGATCCTCCATTTGAATAGGAATGACTGCTTCCCATGATTCAGACTCCTGTTCGACTTCTGACGATTCAACAACTGTTTCTCTTTGTCGTAGCTGATCCTGATGACAGCGTCTCAATCTTCCATCATGTAACTTCACTTTGTACGATACAGGACCAGTAACTTGTATTACAATTCCAGGTAACCATCGACGACCAGCACCGTAATTCTTCAGAAAGATGTTCTGTCCAACTGTAAATACACGCAATCTTGCTCTGCTATCATGCTGCTCTTTCTGCTGGCTTTGCTTCTTCTCAACTCGATGTGCAATATTGGGCTTCAGTAAATCTAATCTCGATCTCGGCCTCCTCCCCAACAAAAGTTCTGATGGAGAGATGCCCGTGGTAGTCTGCGGTGTAATTCGATAATTGAAAAGTATCTTTGCTAATCGTTCCTCGATATCTCCAACTGTCTCCTTTTTTAGTCCACGCTTGATGATCTGCACAGCACGTTCAGCAAGACCATTTGATGCAGGGTGGTATGGAGCCGATGTATAGTGTTTGATCCCATTACTCTTCAGAAAAATTTCAAATTCTTCACTTGTAAAGCATGTACCATTATCAGAGACTATAGTTTCTGGTACTCCAAATTGAGAAAACAGAAATCGAAGTTTCGAAATCACAGCTTTGGATGTTGCACTAGCTGTCTTGAATGCTTCAATCCATTTCGAATGACTGTCAATTAGCACTAAAATCATCTGGTTTTCAAATGGACCCGCAAAATCCAAATGAATTCTCGACCATGGTCTGGATGGCCATTTCCACGGATTCAATGGAGCCGGTGGTGGTGAAGATGCTGTTTCTTGACATGCTGTACATAAACGAACTGACTTTTCTATGTCTGCATCAATACCCGGCCACCACACATACATTCGAGCAAGTGACTTCATTCTGGACATACCTGGGTGTCCATCGTGTAGCTCCTATAGCACTGCATCACGTCCTTTCTTCGGAATAACCACTCTCGATCCCCATAACACACAGCCGTCTAGCGATGAAAGTTCCATTTGCTTTGAAACAAAAGCCTTCAAATTCTCACTGCAGTGGCTTGGCCAACCTTGCATAACAAACTGCAACACTTGTGAGAGTTCTGGATCTGTCCGAGTCCAAACTCGAATATCTGCCTCGGTCACTGGGGAATCTTTGAGGTGATCTGCAAGCAATACAATCTCTGGGGGAGTGTCTGTAGTCGCAGGTTCCACAGGAAGTGGGAGTCGACTCAGAGCATCTGCATTTGCGTGTGCACTTGTGTTTCTGAAAACTAAAGAATACTCGTACCCAGATAAAAATAATGACCAACGTTTAACTCTCGGAGAGGCTTGTGCAGAAACAGATACATTTTCCTTCAATAAACCCAACAATGGCTTATGATCTGTCACTAATTCAAAATGACGGCCAAATACATAGTTATGAAACTTCTTGATTCCAAAAACACATGAGAGACCTTCTTTCTCTAATTGGGAGTAATTTTTTTCTGCTTTAGTCAATGTACGTGAGACATACCCAATTGGTTTCTCCGATCCATCTGACATTCGATGAGCAAGCACTGCCCCAATGCCATACGCTGAAGCATCGCACGCCAGAGTCAGTGGCAACTGTGGATTGTAGTGCGTCAACAGGTTGGATGACGTCAGCATCTTCTTTGAGCGTGAAAATGCCTTCTCTTCTTCCTCCGACCATTCCCATGCCACATCTTTGCGAAGTAATCTGTAAAGAGGAAACAAAACGGATGACAATTTCGGTAAAAACTTGCCATAATATGTAAGCAATCCCAAATATGCTTTCAATTCTTGTACGGACTGTGGTGATGGAGCGTTGTGAATTGCCTCAACTTTGTCTGGTAAAGGGTGTAGTCCTTCGGCATCAATTCTGTGCCCCAAGTAATCGACGTATGGTTTCATGAATTCGCACTTTTTCATTTTGACACGTAGACCTGAATTTGCTAGACGTTTTAACACTTCTTCTAGTGCTAGGAGGTGTTCTTCTTCAGATTTTCCCGATATCAATATGTCGTCCAAGTAATTGACAACTCCTGGAATATTTTGTAGAACATTTTCAAGAACACGCTAAAAAATTCCCGGTGCAGACGAAATTCCAAATGGCAACCATGTATACTGGAATAGACCTTTGTGTGTATTAATCACTGTATACTTCTTAGACTCCTCATCCAATACTAACTGCTGGTATGCATTGCTCAAATCAATTTTCGTAAATGATGTACCTCCCTGTAGCTTTGTAAATAAATCTTCCACCTTTGGAATTGGGTAGGCATCCAGCTTTGATGCTGGATTAACTGTGACTCGAAAATCTCCACATATTCGCACACTTTTGTCACTCTTGATCACTGGAACTATTGGTGACGCCCAATCTGACACCTCGACACGTTCCAACGTCCCTTCTTCTAACAAACGATTCAATTCAGCTTCAACTTTCTCTCTCATAGCATATGGTACACTCCGTGCTCGACAAAACTTGGGCTTGGCATCCGGCTGCACATGAATTTTAGCTTTGAACCCTTCCATCTTTCCTAAACCATTCTGAAATACTGCTGGATACTTGTCTAACACTGACTGCAATGAATTATTGTTAACATAATGTATTTCTTGCCAACTTAATCTAATTTCTGCAAGCCAATTTCTTCCCAACAGTGTAGGACCTGCCCCCTGTACAACTATCAGTGGGACTGTAGCACTTTGACCCTTGTAGTTGATGTTTACCTCACAGCAACCCACAACTGGTATAGGCTCTTTGGAGTATGAACATAATCTCACCTTAGTGGTTTGCACCTTTCTTCCTGGCCACAAGCGGTAAAGCGTATTTGCTGACATCAGAGACATGGTTGCACCTGTGTCAACTTCCATCTGGACAAGGCAATCATCTATCTGTACTGGTACTACGATGGGTGGGACTTTGGTTTCTGATGTTATCTTGTATAGAGGTGCCTCAACCACGTCATCCTCATCTTCTTCCTCCTCGACTCTGCAGACTCTTCTTGACTGTTTCGTTCTTGACGTATAATTCTTGGACTCCTTTCCCTTGTATCCTGATCTCATGCACACTTTTTGAAGATGTCCCATTTTCCCACAACTTCTGCACTCAATATCTCTTGGAAGCTTGCAACTGCTAGCTATGTGGTCAGTACTACCACACCTGAAACATTGAAAATCCTTCACACCTTCTTGCACTCTCTTTGGTGTTACTTGATGCACTTCTCGACCATTCCTGTCTGAACTGGTTTGCACTGGGTCACGCTTGATAGTATGATTGTTTTTCAACAACTGTACATTCCTGTCGGCTGTCTCCAGGCCTCGCGCTAACTCCACGGCCTTCTTGTAAGTTAAGTTCGTTTCAGCCAGTAACCTCTTCTGAATAGAGTCTTCATTGATCCCGCAAACTAGACGATCTCTGAGCATGGTGTCTAAACTAGCACCGTAGTTGCAATGTTGAGCTAACGATCGCATCTGAGCAAGAAAATCAGCAACAGATTCTCCGGCTCTCCTCGAGCGAGAATAAAACTTGAACCGTTCCACGATTTCGGAAGGCGCTGGACTGTAGTGTTGTTGTAGTGTGTCCGTCAACTCGGCGTAAGACTTCTCTCCTGGCTTGTTCGGAGTAAGTAAGTTCCGTAAAATTCTGCATGTCGGTGAGCCAATGACTGAAAGGAAAACAGCTCGCTTCTTTTCTTCAGTTGTAATACCATTTGCAACAAAGTAAAACTCGAGTCTCTCGACGTACTGCGGCCAATCTTCTCGATGGCGATCAAATTCGTCAATTCTTCCTAAAGTTGGTGTAACCATGATCCCGACTCGTCGCCAAAATGTTGTATCTTGGTTCTCTAGCTACACCTTAATTGTAAGCAAGTAACTGTTCATAAAGTTTGAATGTAATTCATCAATCAATAGAAAATAACACAACTCAAGAGAGCTGGAAATATGACACACAACTAATTAAATAGGAATGATACAGGAAGTGTATGATACAGGCAGGATGTAATATAAGTGATCACAATAATTAAATACCGGTATGATGATAATCAATACAAAGTTTCCACAGATTGTCATTATTGCTTGGCATAATACTCTAAGAACCCCCGAAGAGAGGCAACTCTCTCAACAAAGGTCAAACGATCTGTCCCCAAGACCGGTTGTTGTTCGGAGATTTTACTGTATACAGGGATTTTAGGCCTCAATTAGGGTGCATTTTATCATCTATACAGGGATTTTAGGCCTCAATTAGGGTGCATTTTATCATCTATACAGGGATTTTAGACGTCGATTAGGGTGCATTTTAATATCTATACAGGGATTTTAGGCCTCATTAGGGTGCATTTTATCATCTATACAGGGATTTTAGACGTCAATTAGGGTGCATTTTATCATCTATACAGGGATTTTAGGCCTCATTAGGGTGCATTTTATCATCTATACAGGGATTTTAGGCCTCATTAGGGTGCATTTTATCATTTATACAGGGATTTTAGGCCTCAATTAGGGTGCATTTTATCATCTATACAGGGATTTTAGACGTCAATTAGGGTGCATTTTAATATCTATACAGGGATTTTAGGCCTCATTAGGGTGCATTTTATCATCTATACAGGGATTTTAGGCCTCAATTAGGGTGCATTTTATCATCTATACAGGGATTTTAGGCCTCAATTAGGGTGCATTTTAATATCTATACAGGGATTTTAGACGTCAATTAGGGTGCATTTTATCATCTATACAGGGATTTTAGGCCTCAATTAGGGTGCATTTTATCATCTATACAGGGATTTTAGACGTCAATTAGGGTGCATTTTATCATCTATACAGGGATTTTAGACGTCAATTAGGGTGCATTTTAATATCTATACAGGGATTTTAGACGTCAATTAGGGTGCATTTTATCATCTATACAGGGATTTTAGGCCTCAATTAGGGTGCATTTTATCATCTATACAGGGATTTTAGACGTCAATTAGGGTGCATTTTATCATCTATACAGGGATTTTAGACGTCAATTAGGGTGCATTTTAATATCTATACAGGGATTTTAGACGTCAATTAGGGTGCATTTTATCATCTATACAGGGATTTTAGGCCTCAATTAGGGTGCATTTTATCATCTATACAGGGATTTTAGGCCTCAATTAGGGTGCATTTTATCATCTATACAGGGATTTTAGGCCTCATTAGGGTGCATTTTAATATCTATACAGGGATTTTAGGCCTCATTAGGGTGCATTTTATCATCTATACAGGGATTTTAGGCCTCAATTAGGGTGCATTTTATCATCTATACAGGGATTTTAGGCCTCATTAGGGTGCATTTTATCATCTATACAGGGATTTTAGGCCTCAATTAGGGTGCATTTTATCATCTATACAGAGATTTTAGACCTCAATTAGGGTGCATTTTATCATCTATACAGGGATTTATTCCTCATTAGGGTGCATTTTATAATATATACAGGGATTTTAGGCCTCATTAGGGTGCATTTTAATATCTATACAGGGATTTTAGGCCTCATTAGGGTGCATTTTATCATCTATACAGGGATTTTAGGCCTCAATTAGGGTGCATTTTATCATCTATACAGGGATTTTAGGCCTCATTAGGGTGCATTTTATCATCTATACAGGGATTTTAGGCCTCAATTAGGGTGCATTTTATCATCTATACAGAGATTTTAGACCTCAATTAGGGTGCATTTTATCATCTATACAGGGATTTATTCCTCATTAGGGTGCATTTTATAATATATACAGGGATTTTAGGCCTCATTAGGTGCATTTTATAATATATACAGGGATTTTAGGCCTCAATTAGGGTGCATTTTATCATCTATACAGAGATTTATTCCTCATTAGGTGCATTTTATCATCTATACAGGGATTTTAGGCCTTCATTAGGGTGCATTTTATCAATCTATACAGAGTGATTTATGTCCGTGCTTAGGTGCAATTTTTATCATCTATTACAGGGATTTAGGCCTTCAATAGGGTGCATTTTAGTAATATATACAGGGATTAGGGCCTCATCTCATTAGGTGAATTGATAATAATCAGGGATTTTAGGCCTCATTAGGGTGCATTTTGTAACGTATACAGGGATTTTAGGCCTCATTAGGGTGCATTTTGTAATGTATACAGGGATTTTAGGCCTCATTAGGGTGCATTTTGTAATGTATACAGGGATTTTAGGCCTCATTAGGGTGCATTTTGTAACGTATACAGGGATTTTAGGCCTCATTAGGGTGCATTTTGTAATGTATACAGGGATTTTAGGCCTCATTAGGGTGCATTTTGTAATGTATACAGGGATTTTAGGCCTCATTAGGGTGCATTTTGTAACGTATACAGGGATTTTAGGCCTCATTAGGGTGCATTTTGTAATGTATACAGGGATTTTAGGCCTCATTAGGGTGCATTTTGTAATGTATACAGGGATTTTAGGCCTCATTAGGGTGCATTTTGTAACGTATACAGGGATTTTAGGCCTCATTAGGGTGCATTTTGTAATGTATACAGGGATTTTAGGCCTTATTAGGGTGCATTGTATCATCTATACATTATACTAGTTGAGTCGTGTACTTTTCTACTGGACAGATGAATTAGATGTGTGACTTGTAGCAGTTTATGTAAAATATATGTAACTATACGACTTTGTCAAGTTAAGCTTTTGTTACTATTCTTAGAGAAGAAATAGAAAAACAAAGGGCAGCTAAGGCGTATTCAAAACTTCATGAAGCTGGCAGAACTGAGGAAGCTCAGCGTGATCTTGCTAGACTTGCCATTATAAGACAACAGAGAGAAGAGGCAGCCAGAAAGAGAGAGGCCGCTAATGCAACAGCCAAAGGTATATAACATCTGATGTTATCATGCAGATATTCAGAATGCATTACTTGTATGTACTGTAGCTTCTAAAGAAGTAAAGGAATAAACATTCTATTTATCATTGTTGTGACTCTCTCCTTGTCTTCTCACTCTGCCTTGTATTTGCTCCATTTTCTCAGTTAAAATATTAGTTTAAGACTAAGGATCAATTAGCTAACTATAGCAAGTCCCCAAATTCTTCCAATTTTCAATAGGATCTTCTGGTTACCTTAGTATACTAGGGGAACCAGAACACTATTGTAGTTTGGAAGATTTTGTCTGATCAATTCCTAAAGAAAACATGGGCAAATAAATTGGAACTTGGCAGAAAGCTGTATTCACTGAGGTTGAAAGAAGGGGAATCAGTTCAGAATAGTAGCTAGTGTTTAATTGTTAGCTAAAAACTAAAACAAATGAGCTTATTTTATAACTGAAATTTAAAAAAATATGTTAAAATCTTCACTGGAAATAACTATAAGCAATAAACATTGTACCTCTACTGAAACTAAACATTGTACCTCTGAAACTAAACATTGTACCTCTACTGAAACTAAACATTGTACCTCTACTGAAACTAAACATTGTACCTCTACTAATTCTAAAATAACCACACCCACCACTTAAGTGGTGTAGTCTCACATAGCCAGACCCTTTACCCGCTTCCTTCCCGTTTAATGGGCAAACACTGACAAAGGGTCTGGCTACGCGAGACTTGAAGCGGTGTGCAGTCTCTACGCGATGATAACTTGTTAACTATTCACTCCGCATTTATTGCTCCTGGCAAGTCAGCAGCAATAGAGATGTCCACATTACAAGTCAGCAGCAATAGAGATGTCCACATTACAAGTCAGCAGCAATAGAGATGTCCACATTACAAGTCAGCAGCAATAGAGATGTCCACATTACAAGTCAGCAGCAATAGAGATGTCCACATTACAAGTCGGCAGCAATAGAGATGTCCACATTACAAGTCAGCAGCAATAGAGATGTCCACATTACAAGTCAGCAGCAATAGAGATGTCCACATTACAAGTCAGCAGCAATAGAGATGTCCACATTACAAGTCAGCAGCAATAGAGATGCCAACATTACCAAGTCAAGCGCAATAGAGATGCACATACAAGTAGCCAGCAATAGAGATGTACACATTACAAGTCAGCAGCATAGGGATGTCCAATTACAAAGTCAGCAGACAATAGAGAGTCACATTACAAGTCCGCAGCAATAGAGATGTCCACATTACAAGTCAGAAGCATAGAGTGTCCACATTACAACGTCACGCGAGCATAGAGATGGTCCACAATTACAAGTCAGCAGCAATAGAGATGTCCACACATTACAAGTCGAGCATGTAAATAGAGATGTCCACCTTACAAGTCAGCAGAGCAATAGAGATGTCCAAATACAAGTCAGTCAAGCCATCGAGATGTCCACATTACACGTCAGCAGCATAAGCAATAGGGAGTCCACATTACAAGTGTCAGCAGCATAGAGTGTCCACATTACAAGTCAGCAGCAATAGAGATGCCCACATTACAAGTCAGCAGCAATAGCGATGTCCACATTACAAGTCAGCAGCAATAGAGATGTCCACATTACAAGTCAGCAGCAATAGAGATGTCCACATTACAAGTCAGCAGCAATAGAGATGTCCACATTACAAGTCAGCAGCAATAGAGATGTCCACATTACAAGTCGGCAGCAATAGAGATGTCCACATTATGCATAATTTTACCCATTATCTTTTTTTGGCCTTTGCTGTAAATTATGCACCTATTCAGCTTTAGTATTATAATGTACAATGAAACTTGGATAACAAGTTTATAAATAGTGTGTAAAACTTAAAAGTACAATTCAATTGTTATGTTGCAATAGTAACTGTTGAGGCAATCATTGTAGCTGTCCTTTAAAAACAAACTATCAAGTATATGTAGCTATCTAAAATTGATATTTTGGCTATAGCTGTATAACTATTGTGCTGGAAAATAACCTATTATGCCCTATACTTTTCTACCTATTGTGCTGGCATAATGTGGATATCCCTAATTAATGATCCACAACTTAGACTTATATTCGAACTGTCAAGTGAAGTCCCAGTCACAAGCTGGAGACCACAAGTAATAATGTCTGAGTTATCATGGACAGATTTATCAGCTTGCTCTTTGACTAGCAGCCCAGCTAATAGTCAACCTTCAGCCACAAGAATATAATAGAGTCCTGTGTGGGGATTACTTTAAGTACAGTGTGGGCTGAAACAAGAGTGTTCGCCAAATTGAAGTAAGGGAATCTGCTGTGAAGAAGATTTCTGGGCAAAACTCCACTATTCTTGAACAGCACATACAATTGTTTCTTCATCTCATAATAAATCATTTTATTCCTGAAATACAAAAAAAAAATTGTTTTAATTCATGAATTGTGTAGAAGTAGCTATGACTAATTTTTTTTTAAATCTTAAAAACTAACCAAAACTAACTAAATAACTAAACTAAAGCTAACTATTAAAAATAGTTCAAAAACTAATCAGAACTGACTAGCTAATACATAGTCATATAAGGAACTTCAATAACTAATAAAACTAATCAGAACTGACTAGCTAATAGTCATATAAGGAACTTCAATAACTAATAAAACTAATCAGAACTGACTAGCTAATAGTCATAGTAACTTCAATAACTAATAAAACTAATCCGAACTAACTAGCTAATAGTCATATAAGGAACTTCAATTGAACATGACCCCCTAGGCCTTGTATGAGGCGTGATAATGTGAGGCTGTATAGGAAGCCTCTGGTGCGTCTATGGATAGACTGTGCATGGGAAATGAGGGTCAACGTTCCAGATGGCCTCCTTACTTACAAAGTCGAAGGACCAGGCGTTCACTTGATGTGGCGGCTAAGGCTGAGCGCAACCACTGGCCTGAGCTTGCAGTCTTGCTCAGTAGCTGTAAAGAGTGCACTCTCTAACGTTGGTACTTGCTAGAGGTCTCAGAGGTGAACAACAGATGATCAAAAGTACATGCGGTATATAAAGAAATAACTAAGTGAAGGTGAGTGTGGGTTTACATATCATGAATATCATTAAGTCCGACGACTTGTGTATAGTATGAGAAAAGGGTGAAGTGTTTAACTAGGTGTTGATGAGGTGTTGACAATCATGAGATTGTGTTCTTAAAATGTTCTATCTTCTATGTCTGGGTGATCCCAGACAGACTCCCGGGGCGGGCTTGGGAAGACATCTCGTCCGGCGAGAAAGGTATCAGTAGTGTAGATGCACGAGTATATGTCTTGTTTTTGCATTTCAGTTTGACAGCTCTGACTTGTCCATCCGAGCCAGGGTAAGTTTCTTCGATTCTTGCTAGAGGCCATGCTCTGGTCCTGAGAACTTCGTCTTTGACAAAGACTAGATCTCCTTTCTTGAGTTGTAATCCTGGGCGAGTCCATTTCGAACGTTGGGCTTGCGTGGCCAGGTATGTGGTGATCCACTGTTTCCATTGGTCTGCCTTAAGACGTTCTACGAGTCTCCATCTTCGAAGTGAAGTGACTTTTCCTGTAGAGGGTGGAGCTGATGGTGGAGCTCGAAGTGGCCTGCCAATTAAGAAGTGGCCAGCCGTTAAGTAGGAGCCTTGTTGTATCTCGTCTTCATGTAGCTGAGTAATTGGCCGTGAGTTGAGGATAGACTCTGCCTCAACTAATACGGTGTAGAATTCGTCGTATCTCAGTAGATGTGGTTGAAGGTTTTTCTTGAGTAGCAGTTTCATTGACTTTACCGCTGCCTCCCAGAGTCCCCCGAAGTGAGGAGCCCTGGGAGGTATGTGGTGCCACGAGATGTCATTCTGGCTTGCGAAGTGATGTATCTGTTGTCTCATATCCTTGGATCCGAGAAGTCTCCTCATCTCTCGGATCTCCTCCCGGGCCCCCACAAAGTTTAAACCGTTGTCGGAGAAGACATCCGTGGGGCAACCACGTCTGGCTACGAAACGTGAGAGGGTGGCCCTGAAGTCAACTGTTGAGAATGAGGAGCATAGGTCTAGATGAACTGCTTTTGTGGAGAGACAAACGAAAACTGCCACGTAACACTTTACGGTAACTGGTTTGCGAGTGTAGCCTTGTCTGAGGTAAAAAGGTCCGGCAAAATCGATCCCTGTCTTGGTGAAGGGAGATGATGGTTTGTACATGAAGGAGGGAAAAGTCCCATTTGTTGAGTGAGTGGACGTGCATAGGCACGCTGGCAGCTTGCGCAAGACCTACTGATATGTTTCAGCAGGGCGCGCAAGCCTGGAATAAAGTAGGTAGAGACCACTATAGAGTGGATGGCTGAGACTCCGGCGTGAAAATGTGTAGTGTAAAGAGTCTTGAGTAGAAGCTTGGTGAGAGTTGATTTGGCGTGAAGTGGAATTAGTAGGTGTGATACGTTGGTGTTTGAAGTGTCCCGCACTCTGCTGTGTATGCGCAGAATGTTATCTTGCGAGGTGATGATCAACTTGTAGAGTGGATGATGTTTTGGAAGAGGTTTGTCCGATTTGATAGCCAAAAAACTTCCGGGTAGGATTGTTGCTGCAAAAGTCGAAGTAGAGAGTTCTTAGCTTGTAGAAATTCTTCCGAGGTGATGATGTCTGATGAGTTTCTTGAATTCTTCTGCTTGCAGTTGTGGAGGAATCTTTTGATCCATGCCACGACTCTGGAAAGTGTATTGAAAGAGGAGAATCTACTCCAAAGTTGATTGAGGAAGTGATCCTGACTAGCATCCATGTTGGCCGCGATGGAGATGGAGAGGACTGCAGTGGCTTCTTTAGGACGAGCAAGCTTCATGAGAGGCCATCGAATAGGCGGTTGGGAGAGCCAGGGTGGACCTGACCACCACAGAGTGGAGGTAATCAAGTCCGAAGCCTTGACTCCCCTGCTCGCTAAGTCAGCCGGGTTGTCTGTTGTTGGTACATGTCTCCACTTGGTGGAGGGAAGAAGGTCTTGTATCACTTGAATCCTGTTGGCGACGAAGCGATCTTTGGCTAGTTGTGATGGTTCTTTTGAAGACCAGTAGAGGACTATGGCACTGTCGGTCCAGGCTTGAAGATCTTGAGATGGGACATTCAGGAGTTGACCTGTGTGAGCCAGTAACTTGGCAAGTAGCTGAGCACCAAGCAGCTCGGCCTTCGGTATAGTAGTATGTTTGACCGGAAGGACGCGAGCCTTGGCCACAACAAGTGCTGTGTGGATTAAGTTGTTATCCTGAACTGTCCGGATATACACGGCAGCTCCATACGCCACAGAGGAGGCGTCAGAGAATCCGTGCAATGATGTGAAGATGGTTTTCCCTGAAGGTGTCATATGTCTTGGAATTTGATGTGAAGTGATGCTGGAGATTTCTTGAAGCCATGATACCCATTTGACTCGAACGTGTTGTGGGACGGGCTTATCCCAAATAATGTTCACTTTCCACAGATCTTGGAGAAGTATACGAGCTGGCACGATTGCTGGGTAGAAGAGTCCCAGCACATCGAATATGCCGGCTGTACCAGATGCGATTGTACGTTTGGTGACTGTTGAATCCGCGTTGACAGTGATTGTAGGAGTGGAAATGCTGAGTGTGTCTGTCGACACATCCCAATGGACGCCTATAGCCTTGGGTGTTGGGCTGTCTGACAAACTGAGCGAGGAGGTGTTGTCTTCCCTGAGTTCTGCTGGTGTCCGGTCCAGGAAGTCCGAGGAGTTGGACCTCCATTTCCTGAGGGTCATCCCAGCCTTGGAGAGAAGATCACACAGCTCTAGACGCAGTTGGGTGGCTTCCTGAACAGAATCTGCACCAGAAACGTAATCGTCTACGTAGAAGTCGTGATCAATTGCTGCTGCTGCCTTTGGATGAGTGTCGCGATGTAGTTGGGCGAGGTAACGTAGTGTCTGAGTGGCAAGGAACAGCGAGGAGGCCACTCCAAAAGTTACACATTCCATGCGACAATCCACGATCTGTCCTGATGGTTGGCGAAGTAGAAAACGGTGAAGATTCCTGTATTCCTTGTTCAGTAGGATCTCCCGGAACATCTTGCTGATGTCCGCAGAGATCCCGACTGTATGTTTCCTGAACTTGATCAAGATGTCAACCAGTGGTGGGTACAAGTTTGGTCCTACGTGAAGTGTATCATTGAGAGTGTAGCCGCTAGTAGTCTTGGCGGACGCATCGAATACTGGTCGAATCTTGGTCGTCGTGGAGGTGTCTTTGAAGACTCCATGCACTGGCATGTAATAACACGGAGCTCCAAGGAGGAGTTCTTGCTGAGGGATGATGTGGGCGTGGCCCAAGGTAAGGTATTCCCGTAAGACTACGTTGAAGGCTTCTAGTTTCTTCTTCGTGGTAAGTGAACGTTCGTTAGAGTAAAGTCGACTGAGTGCTTGTTTGCGTGAGTCTCCTAGTGGTAGAGCATCGTCTTTGATGGGTAGTGCTACGGAGATCCTGCCGTTGATGGATTGGACGTTGGCGTGAAAGTGATTGACCACACTCTGGTCCACCCGGCTGAGACAAAAGGACTCCGGGACCTGATCCAGTTCCCAGAGTCGGCTCAAGTCCTGGGCCAAGGGTGTAGCGGTGGAGGTCACAGTCAGAACGTTTACACGCCCTTGGACAGGACCAATCACACCTACCCCAAAGTTGGTCTCGATGTATCTGTGCCTGTTGATGCGTTGTACTTTGCCGCAGAAGTCCCAGGGGTACTCCTGTCCTAAGAGAATATCCACGGCGCCTCCCATTTCTGGGTCCGATAGTGTAAGTCCATTTTCCGCAGCGTATTCCGCCACCAGGTCCCTGTCGGCTGGTGGGGTAGTTCTAAGTCCATGAGATATGACAAAAAATTCTATAGGAGGTGAAACAAAGTCTGAGGTGTTGGAGTGTAGAGATGCAACGACATAGAAGCGAGAGCGAACAGTGCCCTGGCTGAAGCCTTCAAACAGCCTGTCCTGAGGATGTCTCTTTAATTTGAGAGTAGATGCCAGCTCCTCCGACATGAAAGTGGCCCCACTGCCATGGTCGAGTAGTGCTCTGGCTTTAACTTTGAGGCCTTCATGCTGGAGAGAGGCGACGACTGTACATACGAAATTCCCCTTGTTCTCTGGCTGTGTGTAGGGTGTAGGTGGAGAATCGGGCTTGGACAGGACTGTCATGGTCTTATCAGGTGTTGAAGGGTTGGTGGCTTGTGTCGTCGAGGTACTTGATCTCTGGTCTCTGTGTAGGTACGAGTGATGACGTTGGTTGCAGTGCCTGCAGGAGTGCTTGTTGGTGCAACCCTTGACAGTGTGACCGTTGGTGAAACAGTTGAGACAGAGGCGTTTTTCTCTCACCACTTTGTTGCGGTCCTCGACACTCATTGCAATGAAAGTCGAGCAACGACCTAGCCTGTGTGATTCTGAGCACAATGCACACTTAGGAGTGGTTCTCATGCGAGGCGAAGATGGCGAAGATGGTGATGTAGAAGACGTAGGTTGGACGGTCGGCGAAGACGGAGATGAGGTAGGAGGGGCATTGGTGGCATGTTGCGTACCAGCCCACCGAAGACGCTTGTTAATGAACTCATTCAAGTCTGCTATGGTTGGTTCGGGGAGTTTGTCGCAGAGTAGACGATCCCATTCTTTTCTAAGTTCCCCAACGAAGTATGGACGTAGTAGGTGAGGCATGAATTTGGCTAAGTTGTTCCCCAGATGACTGTCCAAGGAACGGTAGTTATCCAGCACCCGCTCCTTAAACTTCTGGAGTGCCGGTATGGAGGAGTCTATCTTCAGTGGTTCTGTGAGTTTCTGGACGAGTATCGGAATGACTATCAGGGGTCTCCCGTACATGTCTCGAAGAGCTTCAATGAGTGAGGGTATGGACAAACTTCCTTTCATGTGGTCGTTACCCAAGTGTTTGCCTTGGGGTGGAACGATGGCCTGTCGGATAATAGCAAATTTGTCCAAATCCGAGTAGCCCTCAGCCCGATGCTTGAGCAGTGACTGAAGGCTAAGCTCAAAGGAATCCCATTGTAGTGGGTCGCCATGAAACTGCGGAATGTCGAGGTTGAGGGGTGCCCCGGTGTCTCTTTCGAAGTAGTAGGCGTAGAAGACGAAGCAGTGGAGGATATGAGCTTCTTTGCGCGAACGAAGAGAGCATTGATGTCGTTGAAGGCGTCCTGTATGGTACGATTATCAGGTAGGCCTAGAACCTTCATCCTGAGAGCCTCCCTAGAGGAGGAGAGTCCCTCGAGTTCAGCTGAGGCAATCATAGGTGCCAACTTTTTCAAACTAGCTTCAAGGACATAAGCCACACCCATGGCCACACCTACAAACCACACCAACATTACGTAATTAATATGATGTCATTGCAAAAAAAAAAAAGTTAACTAGCTATCATCTGGCTGTTGAGTCATTGCAAAAAATAAGTTAACTAGCTATCATCTGGCTGTTGATTGTGTTCCTATGGTCCTGGACCTTTAACGGCTAAGTATGTTGCTTTTTTACACTGAGCAAGCAGCTCTTCAGTGAAAATAGAGTTATAACAGTTACTGTTGCAATTGAATTTCATCGTCATCAATGCAATGATAGTGTCCTGCTTTAGACTTGGCCTTTGGTCAGTATGAATTTTCCTTAGCAAGCCAGCTGAGCTAGCACAGCTGACTGCAGTGCTAACTCAGCTGGCTTGTCAGTTGTGATTAACTGGATGCAGCACTTGTTAGCAGAGTTGCATAAAACCTGGACCAGCATCATCATCAGAGGACAAACAATAGGAAAGTGATAGGTCATCAAGGACTCAAGGACAAAGCTCTTAAATCGAGGACTGTCCTCGACATTCGAGGACAGTTGGCACCTATGGGCAATGCCATCTCCTTCATACAGGAGTTCCTGAAGGCATGAACGTAAGCTGTTGCACTCCATCGAGGTAGTACAAGTTACCTCGAGGGTGCGAAGTTCCAAGATGGTATTTCATCGTGTTTAGCACGGTCAGTAAATTCAGAGTCAATGGTTTCTTCATCCATCCATTTCGACATTACCTCGAGGGTGCAAAATTCCAAGATGAGATTGGCGTGTATTTCATCGTGTTTAGCACGGTCAGTAAATTCGGAGTCAATGGTTTCTTCATACATCGATTTCGACCTGAAGTGCCTCGTGTTTAGCAACGTCTGCTCGTATGTCATTCTCTAGCTCCTTGACAGCATGTATGGGGACGGAACTGAGGGGTTTGTCGAGCAGAAGGGAGAGTTTTTTGGAAAGTCGAGTGATCGCTCCACGTCGATGTGCTCTCTGACACCGTAGAAGTTCGAGGCTTGCTCTTGAGGCGGCGTCCTCCGTAGGTGTAGACATGTTGAGTCGAGAGAAGCGAAACGAAAGCGAAATTAGACTAAGAGCTAACTCGACAAGTTGGAAACTGTAACTGAAATAGTGATCGAATGAACGAATGTAGTAGTAGGCTAGTCTTTTGCAGGCTCGAAGGACCAAATGAACATGACCCCCTAGGCTTTGTATGAGGCGTGATAATGTGAGGCTGTATAGGAAGCCTCTGGTGCGTCTGTGGATAGACTGTGCATGGGAAATGAGGGTCAACGTTCCAGATGGCCTCCTTACTTACAAAGTCGAAGGACCAGGCGTTCACGGCAGATCCAGCGCAGCGTATCGAGGTTACCTGCGGTTAAAGGAGTAAAGGTTTTGGCAGGGCGCATGCGCAGCGGGTGCACACATGGAAAATGGCACGTTGGTAGTAGGGAAGCATTAGTTAGAATTACCCAGACGAGTGAAACATGGAGAATACACCCGTGCTGGGTAAAAGCGTTGCTGGCGGCAGTAGGAGCGCCAGCGAGACAATTGTGGATGAGACCAGACCAAAAAGGAGAAGGGATGACAAAGGAAAGAGCCGCAGTGTGGCCACAGAAGGAGAGGCGCCAGGCACGGAGGAAAGACTTGATGCGCTGGCAAAAATGGTTGACGAGTTAAAGGAGATGATGATGCTACAAATGGGAAGGTGCCAGCCAAAAGGGAGCAAAGCCCCGAGTGTGACCACAGATGGTATGTAAAGGATAATGTAGTCTGATTGGGAATTAGGGCGAGCATGTGGAAAGAGGGATTGCCCGACAGGAACGTGGGCAGCTAGACGGGTAGCTGATTCTGGCGTCCCTGATGCTCGCTCCGCTCCTTGGAGCGTGACAATCTATAGAGCTCAGTGGGCTGCTGGCGGGCAGCGGTGGGAGTAGTAGTTGGGAGGTTGAGATAAATAAAAATAAAAAAAATAATAATAAAGTATACTGAAAAACCAAAAAGCCAGCTGCTAGACTCCCGAGTTGTTGTAGCCAGGCCAGCTGTATTGTTATTTGGAGCATTGTTCTGGCCTGGCCAGCTGTATTGTTATTTGGACTAAACTATGGGGTACTGTATCATAGTACTGGTGGTAGTGGTATTATGGCCAATTTAAGTGTTTTTAAAGTAAATGGTCAGGAACAGGCCAATGAACCAAAACCTTGTTGGCCGCTATCTTTGGGGGTTGTACGGTGTAAATTAGGGGGGGGGGAAGTATTAAAAGAAAAAGAGAGAGAGTGAGAAAGTACAGCTGAATAGCTGCAGTAATAGCCAAGAGGATGAAGGTGAAGCATAGAGCAGAGGAAGGCTCTATAGAGAAGGAGGCAAGTCCTGCAAGTAAAGGGAAGTAGCACTGACGAGGTCGGTGCTATCAGAGTTTTAAAAAAAACAAAAAAAACCGTGTGGCTATGGGTGGGGAGCACTAGAGAAGACAGACGCAAATGAATCTCAATGTTCGATGCGTGTCTGTAGTGCTGTGTCACTACCTGCGGCAGATCTAGCCGATGCTGGTGTCAAGAAGGGCACGGAGAATCAAGGAGAGGCTTCAGTAGCATGGCGTAAGAGGCTCGCCAGTGAGCAAGAGAGCCGGCCAACTGACAGTGAGGATGGGGGCGGCGGCAAAAGTGACATGGTCTTTGTATTGGAAAGTCTGCCGCCACTGCCGAATAAAACTATTAAGGAGATCGAGGCTGGTCGCTATGTGGACTTTGCAGAATTTCCAATATATAACACCGGCAGGAAAGGTGCAGAAGCCTTCCCTGAAGTACCAGAGAAGGACGGTACTACTGGGAAGGATGACACAAGGAAAAAAGGGCCGCGGGAAGTGCCCGACGTGGGATGGTGGCACGTGTGTTTCACTCTCTATGAGAGGGTAAGAGCAGGAGCGCAGCCGGAGCTGACGAAGGCTCTTGCGGAATATAGAGTGGCCATTGCAGAGATGGCAAGAAATAGAAGGTGGGTAGGTGTAGCAAACTATGACAGAAAGTTCCGCATGAAAGCAGCGGCTAACCCCAAAAAGCCATGGAATGAAGTTGACTCAGTGGCGCTGATGTATGAATGCCTGCTAGTCAGTGAAAGAAGTGCCGCTGGGACAGTGTGGAGGAGCCAACCGGCCACCGGAAGCGGCGGCCTGAGGAAAGACAGGAGACAAGCAGGCGCGTGCTTCAGATTTAACAAGCAGAATGGTGTCTGCATTTTTGGGCAGCAGTGCCGGTTTGTGCACGCCTGTGCCACGTGTGGTGGCGATCACCCAGCAACGCAGTGTACTGTGAAAGTGACGGGAAGGAGTCACAAGCAAGAGACCCCAAGCCAGTAGAGTGGCAGAGGGTGACAGGAACAATTTAGATTGAAACGTGCTAATTACACACACACACTCACGCTTGGTAGCGTAGCTCACGCACCAGTTATCTGTTTTGTTTTGTTGCATTTCCTGATTTGCTTTTGGATTGAATTGTTACATGGGGGGGAGGTTACGTTTAGTGTAGTCGACGTGGGTGGGACAATGCACACAGGCGGGCATACATGGGAGGATGGTAAGGGACGGCAGGCATACACGGGAGGGTGGTAAGGGGCGGAAGGCATACACGGGAGGGTGGTAAAGGGGGGGGAGAGTGTGTGTCATCAATTGTACATTGACACAGGGTATCGATTTAAAGACCAGCTGTTGGAGCTGGAGAGAGTATCAGAAGGAGAGAAAAGTGGGATGCTCGGCGGTGCGGAGGCAGTGGTGTCTCCACTGAAGTGGCAGGAATGGGAGAGAGAACTGGAGGAGCACCCGGACAAGGAATGGATGAAGTTCCTTGTGAGGGGCATTCGTGCAGGCTTCCGCTTGGGCCATGATCAGAGTGTTGTGGAGGTGACAGGCCGCAGGGGTGGCATGTATAAGGCCCTGGAGCACAAAGCAATCATTGATGAGTATTTAGCGAAGGAAGAGAGAGCAAGGAGGATCTGGAGAATATCCTCATCTGTGGACAAAGGCAGGGTACAATGCAGCCTGTTTGGAGTCATTCCTAAAAAGGGAAAGCCGGGTAAATGGAGGCTGATTGTGAACCTGTCGGCTCCTGATGGTAGAAGTGTGAATGACGGCATTGACAAAGAACTGGCAAGTGTCCAGTATTTGTACGTGGATGATGTAGTGAGGAGAGTGCTCCAACTTGGTGGAGGAGCGGAGATCGCGAAGGCAGACGTAAGCATGGCTTATAGAAATGTTCCAGTCCACCCGAGAGACAGGTGGCTCCTGGGAATGGAGTGGGATGGAGATGTGTTTGTTGACGGCGCACTGCCATTTGGCTTACGATCAGCGCCGCTGTTGTTCACAGCACTTGGTGATGCCATCGAGTGGGTTGCTAAGAATAGAGGCGCTGGATGGCTAGGTCATTATATCGATGACTTTGTAGCCGTTGGTAGCAGAGATACAGGAGAGTGCGCCCGAACTATGGCAGTGTTTAAAGAAGCCTGTGAGGTGCTGGGGATGCCGCTAGATCCTGCAAAGGAAGAAGGACCAGCGCAGGTGATCACGTTCCTGGGCATGGAGCTGGATACTAGAAGTATGGTGGTGAGGTTGCCAGAGGAGCGATTGAAAGCACTCAAAAGAATGTTGAGGGAATGGAGAGGTATGAAATCATGCACGAGGAGAGAGTTGGAGTCCATTGTTGGCCACCTGAGGTTCGCTAGCAGAGCAGTGAGGCCAGGCAGAGCATTTATGAGAAGGCTGGTGAACCTCGGGACGACAGTGAAGCAGAGGGATAGAAGAGTCAGGCTGAATCTGTCTGCCAGAGCAGACTTGGAATGGTGGTGGCAGTTCGGCCTCCAGTGGAATGGTGTCACAATGATGCTGAAGCTGACCAGCCACAGATCGAACTCGTGTCAGATGCCTCTGGCTCATGGGGGTGTGGGGCATGGTGGAACAGCAGATGGTTCCAGTTGTGCTGGGAATCGGCGCCAGCAACGAGAGAGTGGAGCATCATGCCAAAAGAAATGTTACCCATAGTGGTAGCACTGGTAATATGGGGCAACGAGTGGAAAGGTAGCACTGTCAGAATTCGTTGTGACAACATGGCTGTTGTTGCGACGATCAAGGCATGCTCATGCAAAGAGGTGCACACAATGCACTTGATGAGATGCCTGGCATTCCTGGAGGCCATATTTGAGTGTGTGCTGATAGCAGAGCATATCAAAGGAAAGGAAAATGTGGTTGCAGACGCTTTGTCGAGAAACAAGCTATCACTTGCCCAATCTATCATGCAAGGCGCGGCTGCAGAGGCTGCTCGAGTACATCCAGAACTGGTGAAACTGCTGACAGAGACTGCGTACCATTGGCGAGAATCAGAGTGGAACAAGCTGCGGAGGCTTATCTCCAGGACGGCATAGCGCCCGCCACGGCTAAAAGGTATGCCGGGGCATGGGCGAGATTCGTGGAGTTGTGCAAAATGTGGGGCTGGGACCCACTGCCTGTGACAGAGGAAAAGCCGTGGCGTACGTTACCACGTTAGCTGAGGAGGGTTTACAGGCGGCTACAGTGAACTATCACCTGGCTGGTTTACGTCAGGCGCACATAAAAGCAGGCATACAAGTGCCCGAGTGGGGAACCATGGCAAAGCTAGCTTAACTCTGAAAGGGCATCGCTCGTCGCAGAGCGATGCAGTGCACAACTGGCCCAGAAAGAGAGCCAGTGTCAGGAAGACACATGGCTGCTCTGCATGATGCATGGAGCAGCAGTGGCGACAGAGGCACATTGCTGTGGGCAGCTGCATGTATGTGTTTCTATGGCTGCCTTAGAGCCGGCGAGGCCCTAGCGCCACAGCGGGTTGCGTTTGACCCGAAGGCGCACCTGATGTGGGACGACGTCAGTGTGGATAGCTATGAACAACCTAGAGTTCTGAATGTACGAATAAAGGAGTCGAAGACTGACAGGCTGAGACGTGGCGCCACCGTGACAATCGGATGGACAGGCAAGTCGCTGTGCCCAGTCAACGCTATTTTGAGGTTTATGATAGTAAGAAAAGTTGACCCTGGGCCGTTCTTCATTGACAAGGCAGGCATAGGGTTGACAAGAAAGATCTTCGTGCGGGAGGTCAAAGGCGCATTGAACAGAGCGGGCTTGGACAGCAGAGCAATTTCAGGTCACAGCTTCAGAATAGGAACCGCTACTGCAGCTGCCCAATGCGGAGCATCTGACGCAGAGATCAAGAAGCTGGGACGCTGGAAGAGCAGGGAGTACAAAGGTTATGTGAGGAGCGGCAGCCAAGGACTGGGAGAGCTGCCTAGAAAACTGGCGGAGGCCAATCAGGAGGCCGACCAGTGCAGGTGATCTACCACTGGTATGCTACGTGTTGTAACTGTGAACTAGCGGGGACACTATGTGTGTGTGGTTAGATAGGTGATTATGTTGTGTGCATGAGTCTTGTTTCTGTTATTGGCAACAAAAAGAAGAAAAAAAGGAAAACAAAAAGTTTTGTTAAAGGTGATGAATATAATGAGTGGGTAGCTTTAGTGGTAGATCACTGCTAAGAGGGAGGGGGGGGGAGGAGGGAACAAGGGCGAGAGAGTGGAGGCGTGCGGTGTCGGAGCAGGCGGGGCTCTCCGAGTGGCCGGCGTGGGGGGTTGTGTGGGAGAAGTAGCATCTCGAGAAGCGAGGCGCTACGAATAAGGCGGCAGGGCAGCTGCAGAAGACACTGCCGTGCCACCGCCCCAAGCGGCAAAAAATCGAGAGCCCATCGACTGCTCGCCTCCTGCAAGCCTAAAGCCTGTTTAACAGACTTGACTGTAAGAGAGAGAAAAAAAAATTTGATGTCTTCTAAACATCCTTCTATGACTCAGTGGGTAACTTGATGTGGCGGCTAAGGCTGAGCGCAACCGCTGGCGTGAGCTTGCAGTCTTGCTCAGTAGCTGTAAAGAGCGCACTCTCTAACATTGGTACTTGCTAGAGGTCTCAAAGGTGAACAACAGATTATCAAAAGTACATGCGGTATATAAAGAAATAACTAAGTGAAGGTGAGTGTGGGTTTACATATCATGAATATCATTAAGTCCGACGACTTGTGTATAGTATGAGAAAAGGGTGAAGTGTTTAACTAGGTGTTGATGAGGTGTTGACAATCATGAGATTGTGTTCTTAAAATGTTCTATCTTCTATGTCTGGGTGATCCCAGACATCAATAACTAATAAAACTAATCAGAACTGACTAGCTAATAGTCATATAAGGAACTTCAATAACTAATAAAACTAATCAGAACTGACTAGCTAATAGTCATATAAGGAACTTCAATAACTAATAAAACTAATCAGAACTGACTAGCTAATAGTCATATAAGGAACTTCAATAACTAATAAAACTAATCAGAACTGACTAGCTAACAGTCATATAAGGAACTTCAATAACTAATAAGAAAATTGGAGAACTAAACAACACGAGTTCAGAAGCACATAATTTATGACAGAGTTACACTGAGGTTAGGGACTCTCAGGAGGATCCCAGACTGTCTATTGGAGGAACTATCCGTCATAGGAGATCCAGTCAAGGAGGAGGAACTATCTGCCATAGGAGATCCAGTCAAGGAGGAGGAACTATCTGCCATAGGAGATCCAGTCAAGGAGGAGGAACTATCTGCCATGGACATCCAGTCAAGGAGGAGGAACTGTCTGCCATAGGAGATCCAGTCAAGGAGGAGGAACTATCTGCCATAGGAGATCCATTCAAGGAGGAGGAACTATCTGCCATAGGAGATCCAGTCAAGGAGGAGGATCGAGTGGTGCATCTTTTGGCAAGCTTGCCTGAGTCTTTCAACATGTTGGTAACATCTTTAGAGGCTAGTACTGATGTACCAATGGACATAGTAACAGAGTATTTGTTGCATAAGGAGAGAAAATGGAAGGATTGTGAAGGATCTTGACCAAGTCATGAAAAAAGCAGTGCCAAGTTGGTTCAAAAGAAATTCTCCGGAGTGTTTTCATTGTGGGAAAGTAGGTCATCAAGCGTAACTGTCATCTCTTATCTGGGGGAAAAAAAAGAAGTTTAAGCCTAACCACCATGGAAAACAGAAGCAAACAAAGGTTCTATAGTGAATGACTATAACTCAGGCAGCGCGGAAGTGATGCTTTGATGGTCAGTCACTAAATGCTCTCAGCTGGTACTCCTAGTAAATAGATTATGGACTCAGGAACTGTTCAAGCTTCAATCAAGACCTACGCCTAAGATATTTCATAATACTTGCTTCCTTTTATACATGCACAACTGTTTCTTGCATGTCAGGGGTAGCTTCCCATTATATAGCCTATGCCTAAAGGCTGACATGCTCACTACTCCTTAACAACATTGTTTTAGTTTCTGTAGTTACCATAAAGTATTAGTATCTAAAAACTCATTGTGTTATCTATCTTGGTACTATAGTGGGTAATTGTTTAGTTGGGATATCAGGGAGGATTCTGAAGGTCAGAGACCTCCTGCCTGACTACCATTTATTGTAACAAACTCCTTCAGGAACAAACTGTCATAATGTGTTGCAACAGTGAGCTGTTTGATCAATTAGAAGACTTGAAACACCCTATTGATGTTTCTATTGGAGGTGGAAGCATCTTGAAGGCTACTGGCAGATAGATTATATTTCTCAATATGAAATTGTCAGGTCAGAAATGGAATGAGTGCAGATTACAGTATTTCAAAGGCAACAGCGTTGGTCAACACTACTGATTTCAATGAGAAAGGTTGCCAAATATATAATGCAAAAGAAAGTTTAATTGCTGAGGATCAAAACTTGGAAGTGTCTATTGTTTGAATTGCTCAATGTAATGCGAAAGTAGCTAACATCACAAAACACAAGACAGAAGAGAACAGTTGGCATTGTCGTTTAGGACATCTAGGGATACAAAATCTTCAAAGGCTTTCAAGAAGCAAAATGGTGGGAGGATTCCAAGAAGCAAGATGGTGAGAGGATTTCAAGAAGCAAGATGGTGAGAGGATTTGATTTTGATGCATCAAAGAATATAGATTTTTGTGAGGCATGTGTGGAAGGCAAACATCACGGAAGTCATTTCCCTACTAGTAATAGTGGAAGAGCAAAGGACCCACTCGAGTTAGTACATAGTGATTGATGTATGTGGAAAAATTAATAAGAAAATATTTGGGTTGAGCTGAGTATTTTTATACATTCATTGATGAGTTCTCTCATTATAAATGGGTTTATGAACAAGGATGAAGTATTCAATTATTCGTTCAGTCATTCTTGGCTGAAATACGTTCTAACTACCACTGTTAATTAAAACTTAATCCAATGTTTCGACTTCCTGACCCCTGAAGAGGACTTTGGCAAGAAGTCAAAACGTCGGGTTAAGTTTTAATTAACAAAATATTGGCTGTTAGAACAAGAAAAATTTGCTATATTATTCAATTATTTCTTGACGTGGAAGGCTCTAGTGGAGAGATTCAATGGAAAACAACTGAAAGAGATTCAAGAAAACAACTGAAAGTTCCATGTTCTGACACTGGAAGTGAATATGTCTCTACCAAATTTGAGGATCACTTGATGAAGGGATACGCTATATGTGCATACAGTTCCCAAATCACCCAAGCAAAATGGCACAGCTGAACAAATGAACATCACTCTAGTTGAGATATTACGTTCTAAGTTGATTGATGCTAAACCTCATTCATTTCGGGCAGAAGCTGTATGTATTGTAGTTTACTTGATAAACAGAAGTCGGACTAAAGCTAATGAAGACATGACTCCATTTGAGGCCTGGATGAAACAGAGCCACAAGTAAACTGTTTTTGGATGTGAAGCATATGCTCATGTAGCCAAAGATAAAAGAAAAAAGTCAGATTCAAACTCAAGAAAATATATATTCCCAGTGATGGTCGAGCAAGGGAGCCAAGAACACTGATTACACTGGAGGAAGCTTTGGAGAGTTCTGATAAAAAGAATTGTGGTTGGAAGCAATGGCGAAGGAGAGATCAAATCTCTAGATGACAACAAAGTTTGGACTCTAACAGAGCTATATACCAACAAATTGAATACCAGTTGGTAGCTAACAGGTATTTAAAGTCAAGATTGGAGCAGATGGTTCAGTGGAATGCTCTAAAGCGCGCTTAGTACCCCTCAAGGTTTTTTGCAGAAGTTTGGTACTGATTATGATGAAACATTTTGCTGAATAATTAAACTGGAATCACTTCGTGCTCTGATTGCATTAGCTGTACAGAATGGTCTGCATATATATCAGATTGAGGTTACTACTGCTTTTCCCAATGGAGAACTTGAAGAGGAGGTATATATGAAGCAACCAGAAGGTTTCATCAAGAGGAGAGAGGAACACCTTGTATGCAGATTGGAGAAAAGTATTTATGGCTTAATTCAATCATCTTGTTGTTGGAATTCTGTAGCTATTGAGAGTGATCAGCTGGAAAAAAAAAGGAATTTAAACAGAGTGCAAGTGACCCTTGTATCTATTGAAGACGTGAAGGACCAATTATGTTCAATATTGGAGTCCATGTGGATGATGTTGTTCTTACAGCAAAAGAGGAGGAGCAATTGAAGAATGTAGCTAAAACAAGCACTGGCCAAGCGTTTTGATATCAACGATGTGGGAAAACTTCACTATTTCTTGGGATGAAAGTGATAAAGCAAATGAAGTCTGGATTGGTCAACCAGTCTGCACTAAAAATATTCTTCAAAAGTTTGGCATGGAGGATACTAAGTGTGTGAAGACTCCTGTTGACACTTGTACCAAATTGGAAAAGGCCGCAGAAAATGGAGATAAATTCAACCAGACAATGCCAGTCAGCAGTTTGAAGCCTTATGTATTTATCTGTTGTAATTAGGGCAGACATATGCTGTAAACAAGTGGCCAAGTTTTCATCCAACCAACTACTCAATATAGCACTGGAGTGAATAGAGTAACAAGATAATCTAAAAGGCACTACACATTTTGGTCTGCTCTTATTACAAAGAAAAGTAGAGCAAATGTGTTGGATCTCTGATTCAGATTGGGGAGATTTGGATGATTGTCCAGTGCGCTGGCTGGAGAAGCTAAAAACAATCATCTGTTGCACTTTCTACAGCAGAGGCTAAGGATATAACTCTAGCAGAGGCCAAGGATGTGACTCTAGCAAGTGCTGGACAAGAAGAAGTGTCGATGAGACTACTCACTGAATTGTGTGGGAGTTCTGCAGAACTTACTGTCTATGAGGATAATCAGTCGGCCATTGTGATGGCAAAAAATCCTCAATTTCATGGACGTACAAACATCAAAATTAAATATCATTTCATCCAAGAACTTGCTCGCAGTTCAGCGTAGATATTGTCCAACAGAGGATATGATTGCAGACATGTTGACCATGTATCACAAACCAATTTACTCTCATGACAACTGCTTTATGGAAGAAAGAAAAAAGGTTTACATATCGACTTGTGTAGGCTACATACTGGCACATTCACATTGATACTGCTCCAAATAAATTATTCTTTTGCTTGGTCTCAGTAATGGCTATCTAGTGTATAATAACGCTGTAGGTTCGCACCCTTGGAGCTTCATACAAAATGCATTGTGTTCATGCATATTACCTAAGGACATGTTAAGTGATTTTTGTAGTCGTAGCTTTGTGCAAATCAGTTAATTCAAAACAATAGGTAAGGCACTTCAAGCTTCTTTTTTTTTTGTTGCCACTTTCCGAATCTCATCGTTGTCATTACTGACACACCAGCGTATTGTTATATAGATTATTCTTAAGTATTTGAATTTTATTCCAGTGTTTGTTTCTTATCCCAGTGTCTGCTTGCTTCTCTTATCCCGGTGTCTGTTTACTTATCTCAGTGTTTGTTTCTTATCCCAGTGTCTGTTTGCTTCTCTTATCCCAGTGTCTGTTTACTTATCTCAGTGTTTCTTATCCCAGTGTCTGTTTGCTTCTCTTATCCCAGTGTCTGTTTACTTATCTCAGTGTTTCTTATCCCAGTGTCTGTTTACTTATCTCAGTGTTTGTTTCTTATCCCAGTGTCTGTTTGCTTCTCTTATCCCAGTGTCTGTTTGCTTCTCTTATCCCAGTGTCTGTTTACTTATCTCTGTTTGTTTCTTATCCCAGTGTCTGTTTGCTTCTCTTATCCCAGTGTCTGTTTGCTTCTCTTATCCCAGTGTCTGTTTGCTTCTCTTATCCCAGTGTCTGTTTGCTTCTCTTATCCCAGTGTCTGTTTACTTATCTCTGTTTGTTTCTTATCCCAGTGTCTGTTTGCTTCTCTTATCCCAGTGTCTGTTTGCTTCTCTTATCCCAGTGTCTGTTTACTTATCTCTGTTTGTTTCTTATCCCAGTGTCTGTTTGTTTATCTTATCCCAGTGTCTGTTTGTTTATCTTATCCCAGTGTCTGTTTGTTTATCTTATCCCAGTGTCTGTTTGTTTATCTTATCCCAGTGTCTGTTTGTTTATCTTATCCCAGTGTCTGTTTGTTTATCTTATCCTAGTATTTGGTTGTTTCTCTAATTTCAGTGTTTGTTTGTTTCTTTTACCCTAGTGTTTGTTTAATTGAGTAATCTGACAAATATATTTGAGTAAAAAATAATTTGCAGTAAAAAAAAAAAAGTTAATAATAAAAGAAATCAAGTAGAAAAATATTTCTGAAGATCTTTGAGTTGAGAATGGAAGTAATGCCTGGGGCTGCAAACAAAAACAGCACATAACAATATGAACACAAATCTTGCACCTTACCATCTTCGCTTGGTTATGGTGCTTCTATTGGATGTTTCTAGCAAGTACATAGTTTTCAAAAAAGGCAGCCTTTCTGTCATGACCTCCTTTCTACATAGTGCATACTCCGTTGGAAATAAGGTTGCTGCAGCTTCATGTTCCAAGCTGTAAGAGACATGGTAAATATAATACAGTATGATTACTTGAAGCATTGCCATTGCAGAAAACATTCTGGACTTTGTCACAAATGCACTGCTATGGTGAACACAAGTGAGGACATACAATCAAGTGGAATAATACAATGGCTAACTTCATTGGAGCAGTCAGATTTTTGTACAACTTGTTGTGCACATCTTGGAAGAAGTTAGAAAGTGTCCAGATATTGTAACCGAATTGTGTGCAAGAGATGCACACATAAAAGTGAATGGTACAGAAAGATGAATGACATAATTGATAATGACGTAACAAACCTTCATAAATGGATGCTTGTTGACCCACCACATTTTCATGACATTCTCTATGATACTGCTATGAAGTCAAGATTGTTATTCAGGCTTGCATATTCCAGTAAAGAACCAATAGCCAAAAGGTAACTTTCTGGAGTAGTTTGTAAGCATTTCAACTCGTTCAGAGAACTTGTTGGAAGCAGGCTTCACGGGGAGCATTCAATGAATACCCCCCCCCCCCTCCCCACACACACACACACACACACGTCCCTTTTTATAGAAACAGTCTAATCCACTAGCAGGTTCTACTTGTTCAGTCTAGCTATGTTTTTTTGGCATCAAATTCCTATAGTTGTCGTGATTGTAATTCACCACCAGTTTATGCCGTGTACCGAATTATAGATGTTGAACTCAAATGCCTTATTTTAAAGTTTATTCGTAAGAATAACATATACAAGAGCAAGTAAGAACTGCAGAGTACTGATGGCACGTGTTAATACCACATATACAAGAGCAAGTAAGAACTGCAGAGTACTGATGGCACGTGTTAATACCACATATACAAGAGCAAGTAAGAACTGCAGAGTACTGATGGCACGTGTTAATACCACATATACAAGAGCAAGTAAGAACTGCAGAGTACTGATGGCACATGTTAATACCACATATACAAGAGCAAGTAAGAACTGCAGAGTACTGATGGCACGTGTTAATACCACATAAAAGTAACAAAAACAATAGGAACAGTATGGCCCATAATAAACAATACACCACTAGTTTTGCCTGTTAGCATTCCTGTTAGTTACATTTCAACATGCTCCGATTAGTTCACTACATCTTCATAATATTCCATTATTACTACTCAAATATATAAATTCAAACTTTTTAACTTACATTAGTAGTAGGCACAGTTTAGTTTAGTATTAGTCCACAGACAGATGTTTCGACTCGACAACTTTTCATCAGTGATGTTGGTAAGTTCTGGTCAGAATTGAAACATCTGTTTGTGGACCTACTATTATTGTAAATTAAAAGTTTGAATTTATTAATTTTAGTTCAATGCATATACAATCATCTCAAATTAGTCATATTTCACTATATTTTCACTTTGTTTCTTCCAGACATTACATATACAATTATTTCAAATTATATTATATTTTTACTATGTGTTTCTTACTGGACATTGGTTGTACTGTGCATATCTTCTGGTTCTTCCCACAAACCGAGTCTATGTACTTCTTGAAAGATATCATGTGATACAATGTGGCTGCCAGGTGTCAGTTTGGGATGTTTGTCCAGATTTCCGGGCAAAAGCCTGGCATTATTGTATGGTTGCCGTGGAATCCATGTATCTCCGTATGTGGACTCACCTCTCAGACAATCCACACTCGACTTGTAGTCACACTGATCAGACAGTGACATAAGCTCAGAGACCATACCCATGTTACTATGGTGATGCATTGCACTTGTGGCACATGCTTTTCTTTCCCAGGTACACTGTGTATGAGTATGTGTGGGCAATGCTAGAGGATGTTGTGTTAGCAGAGTAGGGCATATGGAAGTAGTGTTGTCAGTAGGCGTGGCTTCATTTCTCCATGTAAGCATATAAGGAGGTAGAAGCGGCGGGCATGAGGGTGTGGTTAAACTACATTGCAGATGTAGCAGAGCTCTACGAATATCACACTTGAAACTTTTACTCCAATAGCGAGACACTGGCAAAGGAATGGCTTCCTTCTGGTGTAACAGACTCAACACACTCAGATGGACACCCAACTCTTTCTACAACACATTGTAACATTGGATGGTGATGATCCTTTACCACAAAACAAACACAACAAACCTCAGATGGCAGTTCAAAGTGCAAGTCTAGAGTACACGTTGAGAATTTGAGTGGGCGATCTAAGCAAACATAAACACACACCAATTGCTTCTAATGTTGTCAAAGAATATTGTTAATGTATTCAGTGCTAGGGCATGACTATTATCAACCACTAGAACCAACCCTCAGTGATAGGGCATGACTATTATCAACCACTAGAACCAACCCTCAGTGATAGGGCATGACTATTATCAACCATTAGAACCAACCCTCAGTGATAGGGCATGACTATTATCAACCATTAGAACCAACCCTCAGTGATAGGGCATGACTATTATCAACCACTAGAACCAACCCTCAGTGGTAGGGCATGACTATTATCAACCATTAGAACCAACCCTCAGTGATAGGGCATGACTATTATCAACCATTAGAACCAACCCTCAGTGGTAGGGCATGACTATTATCAACCATTAGAACCAACCCTCAGTGATAGGGCATGACTATTATCAACCATTAGAACCAACCCTCAGTGGTTGGGCATGACTATTATCAACCACTAGAACCAACCCTCAGTGGTAGGGCATGACTATTATCAACCATTAGAACCAACCCTCAGTGGTAGGGCATGACTATTATCAACCATTAGAACCAACCCTCAGTGATAGGGCATGACTATTATCAACCACTAGAACCAACCCTCAGTGATAGGGCATGACTATTATCAACCATTAGAACCAACCCTCAGTGGTAGGGCATGACTATTATCAACCACTAGAACCAACCCTCAGTGGTAGGGCATGACTATTATCAACCATTAGAACCAACCCTCAGTGATAGGGCATGACTATTATCAACCACTAGAACCAACCCTCAGTGATAGGGCATGGGGACTTTATCAACCCCCCCCCAATTAGAACCAACCGCTCAGTGGTAGGGATGACTCTTATTCAACCCATAGTAGAACCAACCCTTCCGTGAAGGGATAGGGCACGGACTATATATCAAACCCCCATTAGAACCAACATTCAGTGGTTGGGACATGACTATATCAACCACTAGAACCAACATCAGTGTGTGGGCAGACTATATCAACATTTAGAACCAACCCGCAGTGGTAGGGCATTGATATTATAACCATTGAATACCAACCTTCAGTGATAGGGATGACTGTTCTCAAACCATTTAGAACCACCCTAAGTGATCGGGCATGCCTATTATCAACCATTAGAACCAACCCTCAGTGATAGGGCATGACTATTATCAACCATTAGAACCAACCCTCAGTGGTAGGGCATGACTATTATCAACCATTAGAACCAACCCTCAGTGATAGGGCATGACTATTATCAACCATTAGAACCAACCCTCAGTGGTTGGGCATGACTATTATCAACCACTAGAACCAACCCTCAGTGGTAGGGCATGACTATTATCAACCATTAGAACCAACCCTCAGTGGTAGGGCATGACTATTATCAACCATTAGAACCAACCCTCAGTGATAGGGCATGACTATTATCAACCATTAGAACCAACCCTCAGTGATAGGGCATGACTATTATCAACCACTAGAACCAACCCTCAAGTGGTAGGGCATGACTATTATCAACCATTAGAACCAACCCTCAGTGGTAGGGCATGACTATTATCAACCATTAGAACCAACCCTCAGTGGTAGGGCATGACTATTATCAACCATTAGAACCAACCCTCAGTGGTAGGGCATGACTATTATCAACCACTAGAACCAACCCTCAGTGGTAGGGCATGACTATTATCAACCACTAGAACCAACCCTCAGTGGTAGGGCATGACTATTATCAACCATTAGAACCAACCCTCAGTGGTAGGGCATGAACTATTATCAACCATTAGAACCAACCCTCAGTGATATGGCATGACTATTATCAACCATTAGAACCAACCCTCAGTGGTAGGGCATGACTATTATCAACCACTAGAACCAACCCTCAGTGGTTGGGCATGACTATTATCAACCACTAGAACCAACCCTCAGTGGTAGGGCATGACTATTATCAACCACTAGAACCAACCCTCAGTGATAGGGCATGACTATTATCAACCATTAGAACCAACCCTCAGTGATAGGGCATGACTATTATCAACCACTAGAACCAACCCTCAGTGGTAGGGCATGACTATTATCAACCATTAGAACCAACCCTCAGTGATAGGGCATGACTATTATCAATTATCAACCATCTAAACCACCCCTCAGTGAATAGGGCTGACTATTAATCAACCACTAGAACCACCTCAGTGGTAGGGCTGACATTATCAACCATTTAGAACGCAACCTCAGTGACATAGGCATACTATTATCAACCACACTAGAACCCACCCTCATGGTAGGGCTGACTATTATCAACCATTAGATAGAACCACCCCTCAGTGTAGGGCATACGATTATCAACCACTAGAACCACCCCCTGATAGGCATGACTATTATCACCACATAACCAACCCTTATTGATAGGGCATGACTTAGTATAACCATTAGAACCAACCCCTCAGTGATAGGTGCATGCTATTATCAACCACTAGAACACAACCCTCAGTGATAGTGCAATGACTATTAATCAACCACTAGAAACCAACCCTCAGTGATAGGGCATACTATTATCAACCATTATAACCAACCCTCAGTGGGAGGCATGACTATATCACCCATCTAAAACCAACCCTCAGTGGTAGGCATGACTATTATCACCATTAGAACCAACCCTCAGTGGTAGGGCATGACTATTATCAACCATTAGAACCAACCCTCAGTGATAGGGCATGACTATTATCAACCACTAGAACCAACCCTCAGTGATAGGGCATGACTATTATCAACCACTAGAACCAACCCTCAGTGATAGGGCATGACTATTATCAACCACTAGAACCAACCCTCAGTGATAGGGCATGACTATTATCAACCATTAGAACCAACCCTCAGTGATAGGGCATGACTATTATCAACCATTAGAACCAACCCTCAGTGGTAGGGCATGACTATTATCAACCATTAGAACCAACCCTCAGTGATAGGGCATGACTATTATCAACCATTAGAACCAACCCTCAGTGGTTGGGCATGACTATTATCAACCACTAGAACCAACCCTCAGTGGTAGGGCATGACTATTATCAACCATTAGAACCAACCCTCAGTGGTAGGGCATGACTATTATCAACCATTAGAACCAACCCTCAGTGATAGGGCATGACTATTATCAACCACTAGAACCAACCCTCAGTGATAGGGCATGACTATTATCAACCATTAGAACCAACCCTCAGTGGTAGGGCATGACTATTATCAACCACTAGAACCAACCCTCAGTGGTAGGGCATGACTATTATCAACCATTAGAACCAACCCTCAGTGATAGGGCATGACTATTATCAACCACTAGAACCAACCCTCAGTGATAGGGCATGACTATTATCAACCATTAGGAAACAACCTCAGTGATAGGGATGACTCTTATCAACCACTAGAAACCAACCCTCAGTGTGGTTCGGGCATAGACTTAGTAATCAACCATTAGAACCACCTCAGTGAGTAGGGCATGACTATTACAAACCATTAGAGAACCCCAACCTTCAGTGGTAGGGCAGACTATATCAACCAATAGAACCAACCCTCAGTGGTAGGGCATTAACTATTATCAACCATTAGAACCAACCCTCAGTGATGTGGCATGACTATTATCAACCATTAGAACCAACCCTCAGTGATAGGGCATGACTATTATCAACCACTAGAACCAACCCTCAGTGGTAGGGCATGACTATTATCAACCATTAGAACCAACCCTCAGTTATAGGGCATGACTATTATCAACCACTAGAACCAACCATCAGTGGTAGGGCATGACTATTATCAAACCCACTGAACCAAAACCTCAGTGGCTAGGGCATGACTATTATCAACCACTAGAACCCTCAGTGATAGGGCATGACTATTATCAACCACTAGAACCAACCCTCAGTGATAGGGCATGACTATTATCAACCATTAGAACCAACCCTCAGTGATAGGGCATGACTATTATCAACCATTAGAACCAACCCTCAGTGGTAGGGCATGACTATTATCAACCATTAGAACCAACCCTCAGTGATAGGGCATGACCATTATCAACCACTAGAACCAACCCTCAGTGATAGGGCATGACTATTATCAACCACTAGAACCAACCCTTAGTGATAGGGCATGACTATTATCAACCATTAGAACCAACCCTCAGTGATAGGGCATGACTATTATCAACCACTAGAACCAACCCTCAGTGATAGGGCATGACTATTATCAACCACTAGAACCAACCCTCAGTGATAGGGCATGACTATTATCAACCATTAGAACCAACCCTCAGTGGTAGGGCATGAACTATTATCAACCATTAGAACCAACCCTCAGTGGTAGGGCATGAATATTATCAACCATTAGAACCAACCCTCAGTGGTAGGGCATGACTATTATCAACCATTAGAACCAACCCTCAGTGATAGGGCATGACTATTATCAACCACTAGAACCAACCCTCAGTGATAGGGCATGACTATTATCAACCATTAGAACCAACCCTCAGTGATAGGGCATGACTATTATCAACCATAGAACCAACCCTCAGTGGTAGGGCATGACTATTATCAACCATAGAACCAACCCTCAGTGATAGGGCATGACTATTATCAACCACTAGAACCAACCCTCAGTGGTAGGGCATGACTATTATCAACCATTAGAACCAACCCTCAGTGATAGGGCATGACTATTATCAACCATTAGAACCAACCTTCAGTGATAGGGCATGACTATTATCAACCATTAGAACCAACCCTCAGTGATAGGGCATGACTATTATCAACCACTAGAACCAACCCTCAGTGATAGGGCATGACTATTATCAACCATTAGAACCAACCCTCAGTGATAGGGCATGACTATTATCAACCACTAGAACCAACCCTCAGTGGTAGGGCATGACTATTATCAACCACTAGAACCAACCCTCAGTGGTAGGGCATGACTATTATCAACCATTAGAACCAACCCTCAGTGATAGGGCATGACTATTATCAACCATTAGAACCAACCCTCAGTGGTTTGGGCATGACTATTATCAACCACTAGAACCAACCCTCAGTGGTAGGGCATGACTATTATCAACCACTAGAACCAACCCTCAGTGGTAGGGCATGACTATTATCAACCATTAGAACCAACCCTCAGTGATAGGGCATGACTATTATCAACCATTAGAACCAACCCTCAGTGATAGGGCATGACTATTATCAACCATTAGAACCAACCCTCAGTGATAGGGCATGACTATTATCAACCACTAGAACCAACCCTCAGTGGTAGGGCATGACTATTATCAACCATTAGAACCAACCCTCAGTGCTTCAAGGTTCATTGAAAACGAAACACACATTTGAACTTGTGGATAGTAAAGGTATGGGTCACTAATTACACTCACACCTATATGCATCCACATATGTGCCAACATCATGTAATACATTACGCTGCTTAATGCATGTTGGACAGTCCTACAATGACGGCACTCCGCACTGATGTTTTACTCACTCGAGTCTAATTGCATTTCATTTCTCTAGATGAGAGGCTGACAACTATTCTTTATTTCAAGCTCATACGGCTTGTGTAAATATGTGGTGCTCAGACGGCTTGTGTAAATAAATGTGGTGCTCAGACGGCTTGTGTAGATACATGTGGTGCTCAGACGGCTTGTGTAAATACATGTGGTGCTCAGATGGCTTGTGTAAATACATGTGGTGCTCAGACGGCTTGTGTAAATACATGTGGTGCTCAGACGACTTGTGTAAATACATGTGGTGCTCAGATGGCTTGTGTAAATACATGTGGTGCTCAGACGGCTTATGTAAATACATGTGGTGCTCAGACGGCTTGTGTAGATACATGTGGTGCTCAGATGGCTTGTGTAAATACATGTGGTGCTCAGATGGCTTGTGTAAATACATGTGGTGCTCAGACGGCTTGTGTAAATACATGTGGTGCTCAGACGGCTTGTGTAGATACATGTGGTGCTCAGACGGCTTGTGTAAATACATGTGGTGCTCAGGTGGCTTGTGTAAATACATGTGGTGCTCAGACGGCTTGTGTAAACACATGTAGTGCTCACACCTATGCAGGCCACCAGACTTGAGAGTGAATCCATATACATGGCCCTTTGAGCTAGATACAATGAGTGCTAAGGTTGTTTCTTAAATGCTCGTACATTTGATACTACTCGCAAGATATTGGATAAAACAAACAACAAAGGAAAGATGTTGACATTTATGATAAAAGATGAGTTGTATGCTAAGACCCTATCACCTGTGACAAAGTGAAGAGGAAGAAGAGATTATTAATCAGCTGTGTCAACCAGGAAGAAGAGTTAGAACTCAGAGCCTGATCATTCTCAGGGATCAAGATCTCTGTGAACATGCGTCTGAGAGGGTTATAGTATTCAGTTTGCTGTTTTTCTGTCAGTCAGTAAACGGATCTCAAATAATGTAGCCTCCCAAGCATTGAAAGAGGTAACAAACCCTCAGTGATAGGGCATGACTATTATCAACCACTAGAACCAACCCTAGTGGTAGGGCATGACTATTATAAACCATTGAACCAACCCTCAGTGATAGGGCATGACTATTATCAACCACTAGAACCAACCCTCAGTGGTAGGGCATGACTATTATCAACCATAGAACCAACCCTCAGTGATAGGGCATGACTATTATCAACCACTAGAACCAACCCTCAGTGGTAGGGCATGACTATTATCAACCATTAGAACCAACCCTCAGTGGTAGGGCATGACTATTATCAACCACTAGGTGGTAGGGCATGACTATTATCAACCACTAGAACCAACCCTCAGTGGTTGGGCATGACTATTATCAACCACTAGAATCAACCCTCAGTGATAGGGCATGACTATTATCAACCATTAGAACCAACCCTCAGTGATAGGGCATGACTATTATCAACCATTAGAACCAACCCTCAGTGATAGGGCATGACTATTATCAACCACTAGAACCAACCCTCAGTGATAGGGCATGACTATTATCAACCACTAGAACCAACCCTCAGTGATAGGGCATGACTATTATCAACCATTAGAACCAACCCTCAGTGATAGGGCATGACTATTATCAACCACTAGAACCAACCCTCAAGTGGTAGGGCATGACTATTATCAACCATTAGAACCAACCCTCAGTGGTAGGGCATGACTATTATCAACCATTAGAACCAACCCTCAGTGGTAGGGCATGACTATTATCAACCATTAGAACCAACCCTCAGTGCTTCAAGGTTCATTGAAAACGAAACACACATTTGAACTTGTGGATAGTAAAGGTATGGGTCACTAATTACACTCACACCTATATGCATCCACATATGTGCCAACATCATGTAATACATTACGCTGCTTAATGCATGTTGGACAGTCCTACAATGACGGCACTCCGCACTGATGTTTTACTCACTCGAGTCTAATTGCATTTCATTTCTCTAGATGAGAGGCTGACAACTATTCTTTATTTCAAGCTCATACGGCTTGTGTAAATATGTGGTGCTCAGACGGCTTGTGTAAATAAATGTGGTGCTCAGACGGCTTGTGTAGATACATGTGGTGCTCAGACGGCTTGTGTAAATACATGTGGTGCTCAGATGGCTTGTGTAAATACATGTGGTGCTCAGACGGCTTGTGTAAATACATGTGGTGCTCAGACGACTTGTGTAAATACATGTGGTGCTCAGATGGCTTGTGTAAATACATGTGGTGCTCAGACGGCTTATGTAAATACATGTGGTGCTCAGACGGCTTGTGTAGATACATGTGGTGCTCAGATGGCTTGTGTAAATACATGTGGTGCTCAGATGGCTTGTGTAAATACATGTGGTGCTCAGACGGCTTGTGTAAATACATGTGGTGCTCAGACGGCTTGTGTAGATACATGTGGTGCTCAGACGGCTTGTGTAAATACATGTGGTGCTCAGGTGGCTTGTGTAAATACATGTGGTGCTCAGACGGCTTGTGTAAACACATGTAGTGCTCACACCTATGCAGGCCACCAGACTTGAGAGTGAATCCATATACATGGCCCTTTGAGCTAGATACAATGAGTGCTAAGGTTGTTTCTTAAATGCTCGTACATTTGATACTACTCGCAAGATATTGGATAAAACAAACAACAAAGGAAAGATGTTGACATTTATGATAAAAGATGAGTTGTATGCTAAGACCCTATCACCTGTGACAAAGTGAAGAGGAAGAAGAGATTATTAATCAGCTGTGTCAACCAGGAAGAAGAGTTAGAACTCAGAGCCTGATCATTCTCAGGGATCAAGATCTCTGTGAACATGCGTCTGAGAGGGTTATAGTATTCAGTTTGCTGTTTTTCTGTCAGTCAGTAAACGGATCTCAAATAATGTAGCCTCCCAAGCATTGAAAGAGGTATCAAACTACAAGTTTTTGACTTAGTTATCATGGAAAAGAGTCATTTTTAGGCTGTTAATCAAAAGTTTTTGTGTGTAACGCCTTCTATTGTCATGTTGTAATAATAGCAAAAAAAAAAAAAAAAAAATCCTATCTGGTAGTTGCTTAGCTTTTATCCCACTGATATTCTATAAGGTAGCTGTTGACCAGCCACTCTTTCTAGCTAATGGGTGTCAGGTTTTTCTTACTTGCTATAGTATGTGCTGTGTAGTCAACCGCTGTGAACCACTTGCTATAGTATGTGCTGTGTAGTCAACTGCCATGAACCACTTACTATAGTATGTGCTATGTAGTCAACCGCTGTGAACCACTTGCTATAGTATGTGCTGTGTAGTCAACCGCTGTGAACCACTTGCTATAGTATGTGCTATGTAGTCAACCGCTGTGAACCACTTGCTATAGTATGTGCTGTGTAGTCAACCGCTGTGAACCACTTGCTATAGTATGTGCTGTGTAGTCAACCGCCGTGAACCACTTGCTATAGTATGTGCTGTGTAGTCAACCGCTGTGAACCAATTGCTATAGTATGTGCTGTGTAGTCAACCGCTGTGAACCACTTGCTATAGCATGTGCTGTGTAGTCAACCGCTGTGAACCAATTGCTATAGTATGTGCTGTGTAGTCAACCGCTGTGAACCACTTGCTATAGTATGTGCTGTGTAGTCAACCGCTGTGAACCACTTGCTATAGTATGTGCTGTGTAGTCAACCGCTGTGAACCACTTGCTATAGTATGTGCTGTGTAGTCAATCGCTGTGAACCACTTGCTATAGTATGTGCTGTGCTGTCAACCGCCGTGAACCACTTGCTATAGTATGTGCTGTGTAGTCACCCGCTGTGAACCATTTGCTATAGTATGTGCTGTGTAGTCAACTGCCGTGAACCACTTGCTATAGTATGTGCTGTGTAGTCAACTGCCGTGAACCATTTGCTATAGTATGTGCTGTGTAGTCAACTGCCGTGAACCACTTGCTATAGTATGTGCTGTGTAGTCAACTGCCGTGAACCACTTGCTTACCAGTCGAGTAGTTGTTGTTGTTGTTTTTTTAGCCTTTGCTGCTGGTTCCACCTTGGTGCTAGTTTGTCATGGCCTTCAAAATGCTCTTATTGAACCTCCACTCACATGCATGAGAGGATTACAGTAGTTATTTTGTCTGTTTGTTTGTTCGTCTGTTTGTCATGCTCTGATTTTGAAAATTACTGACAATTAACCGTTGATGTAGCTATGAATTTACTCAGAATGGCATTTCAAAATCTTATATTGTGCTACTTTTATGAATTTCGGGCTGATTTTTGAGAGAACGTGAAGCTGTTAGCTCTGCGTAAGTCGTATAGCATTTGTAGGTAATACACTCTATTGTCACATCATAATCAAGTGAGCAAATAATTATTTGCTGCCCACGGTAGTTTTACTTTATGCTGAAAAGTTAATCAAGTACTGGAATTGGAGTTTTACATTGAAACTATATACTGGTGAGTGTCTCTGGCCTGTTTAGCTTCTTCTCTTATGAAGACAAGATTTACATCTACCGTTATTATTGCTTGAACTATATTGATACCTGATTAGGAATAGCCAAATAAATGATTCTTTTGGTCTGTGAAATGATTTAGTATAGTTAGCTAGTTGTGTAGCGTCAAGGGTTCGCACCTTTGTGCTTCATTAGAAATGTATTTTCATTGTGTAATGATAGAAAATACGCCATATGTAACAGCTGCCAGCTAAAAGTGTCCCATAATGGAGCAAAAGCAAAAACATTCAACATTTCTAATCTCATGGTGCACCTAAAGACCAAGTACAACCAGCAATACAAGAAGCTGGAAAATATCAAGAAAACTTGAAGTTGATTGCTATGAGCCTAAACAAATGAGGAGACTGAAATCAAACAAAAGTTTTCGGATGTGAATGACTCTACAGCATTTTTGAAAGTTTCACCACAGATATTGGAGAACAGAGATGAATGACACAATATGACATGGACTTCATGTAAATGGACTTCATGTAAACCACTCTTTCTTAACATGTCGTTGAACTTACTTATATTTTTCCCAGTATGGGAGCTTGGAAAGGATTTAGCATGCAGAACTGTTGGTTTGTGGGTGATTGGTGGTGTGAGACAGTGTGCTGTGAGATTTAGAAGGGAGCTATGAAATATGATCAAGCAATGGGTGATGGTGAGTATTCTGACCTTGGATGCTTTGCTCATACATTGCAGCTCATAGTGCATGATGGAGTTTAGTATAAGATATACTTGCTACAAGTCAAAAAATAGTAGGCCACTTTAAGCACTCTCCCTTAGCTCATGAAAGACTTCAGGAGTTTCAGGAGAAATTGGGTGTGACGCTACATTTACCTAAAGCAAGATGAGCCCATGAGATGAAACTCTACATTGTATATGCTCATTAATACTTGAACAAAAAGCTAGCTCTCGCTGCTTATGGCAGTGAGCTTGGTGGAATAGCTCAATTTACACACAGTAATACATGTACTAACTATGTGAATATGGTGGTAGCTGAGCTAAGGCCTATCCAGAAATCACCCAGTCTACGTATTTCTACAAATAAAGCTACAGTGATTGCTGATAGAGAAAACAACAAAACCAAAAAAACTAAACAAACAAACACAACAACAACAACAAAACAACAACATAAGACAATGAATTCTAAATTGCTTTCTTCTTTGGAAATTTCAATATACCCATATAGTATTGGCTGTGCCTCTTCCTCCAATGGAATTGCCCTGCAAGCCTACCTCTTGGGCAGCTTTCAATCACTCTGTCCAACCTTTATGAGTGACCACAATACCAGGCTATCCCATTATACTAGATGGAGACACTTTCTGAAGGACATGTCCACACTAGATACATTTAAGGGTGGCCACACGGCAAGGTGCACCAGGCTGCCTCTCCTCCAGTAGTCGTTCTCCGCGTACCTGAACTCAAGCGGATGGATCCACCAGGCTCGATTTCTGCGGAGTGAAGACTTCCCAAACTGCACAGATCTAATACCTTCATCTCTGGCTATCTCCAATAAACTGCTCTCTCTTCTGACTCTCTTGTTATTGTTGTATTGATGTTTGTTTACTCTTGATATAGGCGGGCTCTTTTTAGAACCAATACAAACTAATTGAAAAAAAAATTGCTCGCGTACTCGTAGTACGAGATATGGGGGTGGGGCTATTTCTTAAGAACTGCGAGTGGAATTAAAGTTTCAAATTTTGTATGAGTTTTCTTGGAATCTAATAATGAGAACGACACAAAATTTTTACACACGGGTAAACCAAAAAAAAAAAAAGAACTGCACCACAACGAGAATTTTTCAATATCTTATAAATAGAAAAAATTGCGAGTATATCATAAAGTAATATTGAAATGGAGAAGAACTCGTTGTCTTGCAGTAGAGCATCGGCTCGGCTAGTAGTGCACCAAATTGCGGAGCTCCAACTTACCGCACCGCTCCAAAAAAGTGCTACAAAGTTGTATAACCAGGCCCCGATATTTCCTCCAGATTCGCTCTAAAATTAGTGAGCGGCTCCTTCGGCAGGTACTTTGTCCTTGTGTTGTAGTGGAGAAGCCCCTGTAAGTATACAATAGTAGTAATCGTGCATAGCAACCATCAACAAAAAATTGCGTAGGCGGTGTGCGGCCACCCTTAAAGGTCATGGAGCATTTGACAGCTGTTTTGATAACTAAACTGGACGCTACGTTTGATCAATTCTCTGTAGTTTGCACCCACTGTGTTCTGATCTAATAAGTTCTCCTACAGCTGCAACAGTTTAGAGTTCCTTAAATGAAGTGGCCACCAGGCCATGCTCAGTGCACTCAGTGATTATTGGCACTCTAAGTTTGATTCTTGCCTTACACAAGAAGTAGGATGGTTACATCTATTGGACTAGAAACTGGAGCTGTTGTAATGGTGGCTTGAAGTACCACTGGCAAAATCATTACTCCAACTTGCTTTGTCCCACTCAAACGCTAGCCTCCAGGAGATAGCCCAGTAATTATTACATAAAGTTTAGCTCTATGATGTGGTAACTGTTGCAAAACTTTAAGTTAGAATCCTGGGTTGAAGCTAAGCTTACTTTAACAGTTTTTAGAAGACAAAACTAGTTTTTGAATATTTGTATGAATATAAAGAAGTTGTACTAGACTATAAATTAGCTACAGATATTCCAGAGTCTGATATTGAACATCATTTATATATTTTCAGTTCCTGATTCATTAATAGCCATTTTATTGCATATCCTAAGAATTACAAAACTTCTCTGACAATTTAGCAGTAGCTCCTTGGTGTGGGATGCAAGTGTGCTCTCATATATACAGTGCGTCCAGCTTAAAGAGTAGAAAGTACAGATCTCAAAAACTTAGACTAGTTGCAATCACAATAAGCTTAGCCATACCTTTTTTGTGTTGTTAGATCCCAATCCACTCGAAACTAAGTCATATAAAACAGCATAAGTATAAGAACTACGCTATCTCCATAGACATTCCATACATTAAGCGCCATTTTTTCTGATGTCACAAATTCGTCCTCCCTAGCTACGTCACAACTCGTAGTTAAACTTGAGCCGCGCCCTCACACGGCAGCTCCTATTCGGGAACTTCCCGTATTTAAGGGTGCCCTGCCACCGGAAACCGAGGCCCGTAACCGCAAATTGACTGTTTTTGCTATGTCTTTATATTTCTTTTTCTGTGTACTGTGGGCTTACTTTGTTGTTACAGGTGGAATGAGCACCAATAAATGAAGACCCGCCTGGGACGGAGATACAGCTGTGCACACTGGCTACTATTCAGAGTTATTTCGAAGCGGCCGAAAGAGCTACCGCGCTCATTTTTTTCCAGCGGTAGCCTGAGGGCTTCTTCGCAACATTACAGAGCCATATTTCTAACATCTATATTCTTAAAATTTCATGCCGTTTTACTCGTGCGTTATTCTAAAAAAACTCTCTGTAACTTTATTCTAAGGGGGGTATTTTGCTTGTGCGCAAAATTTGTATTCAATTCAGTGATCCAGTTCCACGAAATATCTATTTTTATTTTCAAGTTGACAACTGATTCGCAATTTCACCCCGCCCCCCATAACATTGAGCTCCGCGAACGCGCAATTTATTTGGTAAGATAATCAATTAACTTGTGACAGCTCTAAAAAGAGCCCATTTGTAAACAGAAATAAGAAATACAATAATGAGCCGTGAGATGGCCGTTGTAACTTTGGAAATAGTTAGTCCCTCGAGCAAAAGTGAAGGCTTATTCCTGATGTTGCTTGGAGTTGGTTGCTCATTAGTGGGAGCGGGGTAGTTCAGCACAAGATTTAGACTTGTAGGCGATAGGGCTGAAGAGTATAGCGGTAGCAATCCCGATGGAAAGAACTGAAGTGATGATGATGGAGTCTATACGCAGCAGAGTCTCAATACAAGGTTGGTGGAATTGTCGGAGCTGGTACCAGTCAGGATGGAGTTGGTCATGGTTGAGACAGAGTTTTAAGCTGCTCCAATGGCTTCACAAGTACAGCTTCATTCCTTACCCTGCAAGTATAATAGAAGGATGTTATTCGAAGTGACTGTCTCAGACTAGTACACTACATAGTTATAGCTCAGAGACCGTTTGTGTCCACCCGCTTCGCGGTTTTTGGCGCCAAAGTTAATTGATCCGCGTAGAAATTGAGAGCTGGCCACGCGTGAATTGATTGTTTGCGTGGCTCGGGTTACGGGCGGTTCTGCGGTATTATACTGAATGATTAAACGACCACAGGTCCCTTAAGGGTGCCCTGCCACCGGAAACCGAGGCCCGTAACCGCAAATTGACTGTTTTTGCTATGTCTTTTTCTGTGTACTGTGGGCTTACTTTGTTGTTACAGATGGAATGAGCACCAATAGAGGACTCCAGCAAGCCAAATTTGAAGAATGAAGACCCTTCTGGGACAGCGATACAGCTCTGCACACCGGCTACTATTTGGTGTTATTTCGAAGCGGCCGAAGGAACTAGCGTGCTCATTTTTTTTCCAGAGGTAGCTAGCGGGCTTCTTTGCAACATTACAGAGCCATATTTCTAATATCTATATTCTTTTTTTGTAAATAGTAAAATTTTCGTGCCGTTTTACTCCTGCGTTGTTCTAAAAAAATCTCTCTGTAACTTTATTCTAAGGGGGGTATGCTGCTTGTGCGCAAAATTTGGATTCAATTCAATGATACAATTCCACGAAATATCGATTTATATTTTCAAGTTCACTACTGATTCGCTATTTTACCCCGCCCCCCATAATGTTGAGCTCCGCGAACGCGCCATTTATTGGTAAGAGCATAATCAATTGACTTGTGGTAGCTCTAAAAAGAGCCCATTTGTAAACAAAAAAAAGAAATACAATAATGAGCCGTGAGATGGCCGTTGTAACTTTGCAAAAGGTTAGTCCCCGGAGCAGAAGTGACGGCGTATTCCCAATGTTGCTTGGAGTTGGTTGCTCATTAGTGAGCGGGGTAGTTCAGCACAAATTTCAGACTTGTAGGTGATAGGGCTGAAGAATATAGCGGTAGCAATCCCGACAGAAAGAACTGAAGTGATGATGACGGAGTCTATACGCAGCCAAGTCTGAATACAAGGTTGGTGGAATAGTAGGAGCTGGTACCAGTCAGGATGGAGTTGGTCACCGTTGAGACAGAGTTTTAAGCTGCTCCAATGGCTTCACAAGTACAGCCTCACTCCGTACCCTGAAAGTATAATAGAAGGATGTTATTTGAGGTGACTGTTTCAGACTAGTACACTACAGTTATAAAGTTATAGCTCGGGACCCGTTTGTCCTCCTGCTTCGCGGTAATTTGTAGATTTTTTTGGCGCCAAAGTTAATTGATCCGCGTAGAAATTGAGAGCTGGCCACGCGTGAATAGATTGCATGCGAGGGTTGGGTTACGGGCGGTTCTGCGGTATTATACTGAATGATTAAACGACCACAGGTCCCGGTGGCAGGGCACCCTTAACGACACAGCACAGAAATAAGCTAGAACCTCCATCTCCCCCGTTTTACCAGCGTGTCCAACATCCCCTGGTTTAGTTCACAAATGCGCAAGCGCAACACTCTGACATCACAAATACGTCGTCATTGAGATAAGAGCTTCCGCAAACGTCACAACTTACACCGAAAATACTAACACTCTCACAAAAACATTTTTATTTCCCTTAATTTTCAAGATAGGGGTTTCAAATTCATATGGATTAAAATACAACTATTTAGGTATTTTATATTAAATTCCCAAGACACTTACTTCAAAATTGCAAAAGTACCAGCTTAAAGCATTTGGGGAGTTTAGTTTTTTTTATAAAAAATGAAATTAAAAATAAGTAAAATAGTATTAAAATATAAAAATTTGGTACAAATCAAATTAATGAGCCATAGATTCAGTCTGCAAAATCTTTAGACACTCGAATTCAATTTACTCTTTTTCTGGCTTAAAAACGTCAAAAATATCCTCCATTTATAGGGTCACTTCTTCTATCTATTACCACAGTTGTGACCACAAACCACAATTTTTTAAAAAACATAATCAATTTCAATATAATATATTAATTTGTGTGTGCGTGAAGTTTCAGCTTCCTGACATCAATCTGACTGCACATGTATACATTTAAAGAACAATTAACAAAAAACAGAACTTTCTACACACTAGTTTTATGGGGATTTTTCATTACCATTTTTTTTTTTTATTGCAAGAAACTGTCCTGCATTGGTAAGTGATAAAGTAGTAAGAACTCTGGTAGCAGTGTATAAGAACTCTGGTAGCAGTGCATAAGAACTCTGGTAGCAGTGCATGAGAACTCTGGTAGCAGTGCATGAGAACTCTGGTAGCAGTGAAGAACTCTGGTAGCAGATGTATAAGAACTCTGGTAGCAATGCATAAGAACTCTGGTAGCAGTGAACAACTCTGGTAGCAGTGTATAAGAACTCTGGTAGCAGTGCATAAGAACTCCAGTAGCAGTGTATAAGAACTCTGGTAGCAGTGTATAAGAACTCTGGTAGCAGTGTGTTCTATTGGAGGTGGAATACAGTCTGGGTTAGGTCATCTGAGGCTAATCCATTCTCTCCTCATATTGCAATGACTGGAGTGTATTTAAGTGTATTTATTTCCATTCTCAATTGAGATTCTTCAACAAAAGCATAATAATTGCTTCTCCTCCAAGCATTCCACACAGGGATGCACCTCCACTATCAGCTGTGTACAGTCTGTAGCCAAGACATCACTTAAATCTGCTTTAGTTTTTATCTACTTTCAGGCTAAATTCACAGTTATTTACTGCATGCAGTTAATTTACACAGTCAGAGTCAAGACTTCCTTCTTGAAAGGAGTAAAGTTCTTTTGTCTGTTGTGGTTGAAGAAATGAATCTATCTTTGGGGCAAAGTCAGGTTCTCTGAGTTCTACATACCACAGACATCCAAGACTACATACCACAGACATCCAAGACTACATACCATAGACATCCAAGACTACATACCACAGACATCCAAGACTACATACCAGACATCCAAGACATATACCACAGACATCCAAGACTACATACCACAGACATCCAAGACTCAAATCATGGAAGAATCAAGTGTGGACAGTTGAAGAACTCAACTGTGAGGTGATGTTTGTCCAACTGAATGAATATGACAGAGAATATTTTGGCTTCTGACCAACACTCCAGTATTGACAGCTACCCAAGTGTTGACAGCTACTCCAGTGTTGACAGCTACTCCAGTGTTGACAGCTACTCCAGTGTTGACAGCTACTCCAGTGTTGACAGCTACTCCAGTGTTGACTACTCCAGTGTTGACTGCTACTCAAGTGTCACTTGCTATGAAATGGAAGTGTCTACAACTCAAAAAGAAGAGTTGATGGTGTCTACAGAGAAGTGCTAATCCTCAAGCACATGTGCATGTGATGCAACCTCTGAAGAAAGCATCTTCATCTTCAGTCATGGATTGTGCTATAACTAAAGAATTCCACTCACTACATTTTGAAACAAAGCATTTCTATGCAAGAAATTCAATAGCCGAACCAAATTAAGCTTAGGGTTGGGCGATATTGGGTTATTCTCATCACGGTACGGTATTATAAAATTAATTGCGGTATGAGTAACTAACAACTATTTTTTTAAATTTAAATTAAAGTGTATAAATGAGAGAGAATTGTCATTGTCAAAAGTTTTTTTTCAGCAAGTATTTTAGTTATAAGTTGATATTCAAGAATCGGTCAGCTCCAGCCATCGTCTCCCGCCTCTTTCATACGGCTGGACTGCGTATAGCACAGAAGAAAGTGTTGGCTGATTGATGTCAGTCGTTCCAGACCGTTTCTCACCTTCTCTCTTCATCAGGAGCCTGACTTTACTGTGAAGCCTTGGGGTGTTTGTTCTTTAGGTGCGATAGCAAGTTCGAAGTGCTCCCAGTAGCCGCCCTAACTTGCACGCCGCAAATTCGACAAACAGGATTGTCCTGTTGGCTGCCTCCGCCACTATCATCCGCGATTAAACCGAAATACTTCCATACAGCCGATTTTGTACCGCATTTCTCGGTAAGTTGCTGTCTAGACGCCATCACTAAAAAACGGTAAAATACAGCTGGAACTCTATGCGTTGCGCATGCGCAATTTATCGCGGTATTTCCCGCGTTACTCGGTATAATTTTTTTTATCGTACCGTGACTAAATACCGCGATACCGCCCAACCCTAATTAAGCTTGGGTTGTTTTTTTTTTGTTTTTGTTTTTAATAAGCTGTAACCATTGTGTGAGTTTGGAGAATAGCTAGGTGTTGGGCACTGGTCACAGAATGACAAGACTAGAGCTACACTTTTACATTTTATAGCTAAAGATCTCCACCATCAACGAATAGACACTCTGTATAAGTTTAGCTTTTCCAGTATTCCATCAGGTAGAAGTACTGACACTAGAAACTAGGGGAAAAAACTGTTCATAATCTAGTATACTTGAATGCTAGTCGAGAAAATAAGTAAATTGCTGAAAGTGTTTCTTCGAGCTAGACAGCCTGAACCTTATACTCTGATGGAAGAAATCCATAGCGGCATGATGCTAGTGCTACTAGGATTATTAGTATGACCAAACAAGTGATCAGATGAATGTGAACGATATAACCTTTTGCTCTTAGTCTAACTATTGAACTACAAGTCTGCTACTATCTCCTTCTCTTAGTCTAGCTATTGAACTACTGTCTGCTACTACCTCCTTCTCTTAGTCTAACTAACTATTGAACCTCCTACTGTCTGCTACTACCTCCTTCTCTTAGTCTAGCTATTGAACTACTGTCTGCTACTACCTCCTTCTCTTAGTCTAACTATTGAACTACTGTCTGCTACTACCTCCTTCTCTTAGTATAACTATTGAATTACTGTCTGCTACTACCTCCTTCTCTTAGTCTAGCTATTGAACTACTGTCTGCTACTACCTCCTTCTCTTAGTCTAACTATTGAACTACTGTCTGCTACTACCTCCTTCTCTTAGTATAACTATTGAATTACTGTCTGCTACTACCTCCTTCTCTTAGTCTAGCTACTACTGTCTGCTACTACCTCCTTCTCTTAGTCTCACCATTGCAGGTGAGGACTACTGGTCTGCTGCTGTCAGAAACTACTTCTTGAAGTGCTTGAAGAAACCCAACATCATTTTCCAAGACAACATCTATCTGAGAAAGTACAACCAGAAGTCACTACCTAGCAGTTTATCCACCCCTTACCTCATCGACCAGAATGACTGAAGACTGACTGATTGTTATCTGTGAGCTGTTTTGATTCTTTAGTCGAAAACATGGAGAAGGTCGCACCTGACAACTATGAAACACTTCACGAAGCTTCTTTACCAATTGTGTTCGATTCCTTAGAGAACTGGCATTTATTTCAAATACCTGCGTAACACACATACATACTTTACACTTAACACACATATACATACTTAACACACACACATATATGAGTCTTCAGTCTCTCACTGCCAATACTAATCACATGATCTCTTAGTATAGATAATTCAGGTACTGGTTGTCTTCCTGTAGCCTTCATGTCTAGCTCTTTTCATGCCACATTAATCCTAGAAACCCATTACTAAATAGCAACTCTCTCTCTATAAATTTTCCATTGTTGAGTTTTAGTAAATCTCACATATACTATGTAGACACCTAACGTAGAAAAACTAACACACACTTGTACACTTCCTATACCATAACTCACAATGGACCTCACCTCTAGACCTACTTCAGTTCCTATACCATAACTCACAATGGACCTCACCTCTAGACCTACTTCAGTTCCTATACCATAACTCACAATGGACCTCACCTCTAGACCTACTTCAGTTCCTATACCATAACTCACAATGGACCTCACCTCTAGACCTACTTCAGTTCCTGTACCAGAACTCACAATGGACCTCACCTCTAGACCTACTTCAGTTCCTATACCATAACTCACAATGGACCTCACCTCTAGACCTACTTCAGTTCCTATACCATAACTCACAATGGACCTCACCTCTAGACCTACTTCAGTTCCTGTACCATAACTCACAATGGACCTCACCTCTAGACCTACTTCAGTTCCTGTACCATAACTCACAATGGACCTCACCTCTAGACCTACTTCAGTTCCATACCAGACTCACAATGGACCTCACCTCTAACCCTTCAGTTCCTATACCATAACTCGCAAAATGGACCTCACCTCTAGACCTACTTCAGTTCCTGTACCATAACTCACAATGGACCTCACCTCTAGACCTACTTCAGTTCCTATACCATAACTCACAATGGACCTCACCTCTAGACCTACTTCAGTTCCTATACCAGAACTCACAATGGACCTCACCTCTAGACCTACTTCAGTTCCTATACCATAACTCACAATGGACCTCACCTCTAGACCTACTTCAGCAGCACATGCATACACAGTAGCAGTTTTTCCAACACCATGACAACCATATAACAAAACCACATTGGGAAACTTAAGGACATCTTCATCTTCATCATCACTGGAGAAGTAGTCGAGTTCTGAAGGGCTGCCTCTGATGTTCTCTTTCATTTGTGCCAGAGTCTTTACAAACGTCCGCTTCTTTGTGAGTGTGCTGCCTTTACGAGTTCCTGAAGCATCTTGAGGCCAACTCAGCAACCATTCCTTCAACAGTTCATATTTCTTAGAGTTGCATATCATGTGCTGTGCCTTCACTGGTGCGTATACATGTGTCCATGGTAACGTCTTCACTATTGGTTTGCATACCTTCAAATGATTCCCATCTCTCCACACAGGAATTCTACACATCAGAGATAAAGTTTCCACTTCTTTCGATTCCCTACCATTCTGTGATGGACCTTTTGCCAATTGTCCTAAAACATTACTTCTTTGAGAATGTTCAGATGGAAGTCTTAAATATTGTGTTTGTTCTTCATAGTGACATAAAATAGAAGACACATCTAGATGTGGGCATATTCTCTTGGCTTCTTGAACCAGTTCAGACTTGGTGGCCATTGAGAATGACTCTACTTCCACCTATAGATAGATACAACAAACACTTGGAGTCAGGACTGAAAAGAGGGAATCTAAACACTTAAGCACTTATGATTCAAAGACAACAGTCAGGAGTACAATATTTAATATCTAAAATAATAGAGTCATGCAGGGGTATTATCAGAAGGTGTGGTAGCACTCTCTATTTAGGGCTGACCCCCCTATTTTTTACTTCCATTATAAAACAAAACCCTAAAGTTTCCGCTGTCAGGAAAAAGCTATCTTCCAAAAATGCTTGCTTTGTTAGATATCCTAATGAAGCTTATCATATTTTTTAAGTCAAAACTTTCAAATAACTGAAGTAACAAAAACTTCAAAAACTTCGCATTGTCCACTTCATAACGTCCAACATCTTAATATTCCCTACCTGGCTAGAGCAAAATTGGTAGCACAAATTGAGCAAAAAACATAATAATCCTGTTGTGTGCTATCCATATTAGCTTCATGAACCTTCGTTTGTTTCTTTAGTGCACTTGAACATTAATGAACAGTCTAACCAAGGCTGTCCCTCTAATGTTTCCATCGCCGCCATGTTTAAGGTTTTCTTGCGTCAATTGAAACATTAGATAAAACAACAACTAATGTAATAAAAACCTGTAAAAATGTAAAAATTGAGAATATAGGGTTCTCCAAAAAGTATGGGGACCAGCAAAGCTCTAAAAAGTGTGGAAACAAGAAAGTTACGCTTGCCCATGTGACGATTCTAAATCACTGTCTCTTTCAATCATCACAAGCTAGTATTAAAAAAAGGTCTTTAACTTATTAAAATCATCACATGAAACAAATGTGACTTTCTTAGTTTCCTACTTTTTAGAGATTTGCTAGTTCCCATACTCTTTTAGACAGCTTTAAATCCACAATATGTATGGCTTTTCTATTACCAGTAAAATAATAGAGTTCAGGGTACGTTATTTAGTGTTTTAAATAATAGAGTCCAGGGTACGTTATTTAGTGTTTTAAATAATAGAGTCCAGGGTACGTTATTTAGTGTTTTAAATAATAGAGTCCAGGGTACGTTATTTAGTGTTTTAAATAATAGAGTCAGGAGTACGCTATTTAGTGTTTTATACTAGTTGTGTGCTTGAGCACAAATGGCGAGCGAGCCTCCCGAGTTAGGCTGCATAAGACTAAGTATTGTTGTATGATTAATTTTAACTTCTAACCCTCCAGCAACTAAAATATGGTCGAGTTTTTAAATTACGTATATATGGTTAGGGATTTCAGTGCATAGTAACCACTCGCCGCAACTGTTCGACTTAAAAAACAACAGGCATTTCTAAGGAATTACCGACAGGTTTGAACTTAATCCTCTATTAGGACATGCTTACTACTGTAGTAGCCAAAAAGCTGTGTAAAGGCAGCTAAAACATTTATTTGTAGTAAACATTAACTTTGTACTATAGCTGTAATGCACAACTGTTGGTATGTCCAGTGAACAAGTGTGTGTGAAGGTCAACTGTGTGTCATAGGGCATATAACTATGACAAAGAGCACATTAACTTACCACCGCCATTAATTTTGAATAGAAAATAAACTCTGGTAAGTTTGTAAGTCTTAACTGCACCCGCAAAAGAATTCAAAGTGGTAAACAATTCAATTTCTTTGGATGATACGGGTAAAGATCAATAAACCAAAATATTCTGTTCAGTGGCATATAGAATGAGGTCGACCTCCTAGCAAACACGAAAATACAAAATGACATACGCATGTCCATACATATATATAAACAAACAAATATCCCCAACTTTCATTGTGGAACCCCTGATAGTGTCTCGCTAGCTTTCAATTGTGGAACCCCTGATAGTGTCTCGCTAGCTTTCAATTGTGGAACCCCTGATAGTGTCTCGCTAGCTTTCAATTGTGGAACCCCTGATAGTGTCTCGCTAGCTTCGCTTGCCAATAATACAGTCAGAAGTACTATAATTAGTTATGGGTACTATATTTCAGGGGTACTATATTTAGTGAGGGTGCCCACTAGAACTCTTGTTCATTACCTTTTCGCCATTGGTATATTTATTGATGCTTCTCCATCTTTTTGCATCAACACCAGGAGTCCAAGAAGTAGGACTAAGGTTCTCGTATCTTTTCAAGCAATACAGCGGCTGCGAACAATATTTGTCTTCTTTATCTGTCAACTGCCTTTCGTGAATGCCGGAAAATGCCATGATGAAACTACGCCAGGAAATAGTTATGACTATGTGTCAACAATTACCCGCCATTTTTTTTGTAAAATGAGTAGTGGGCGTGTACCTCTCTCCGCTCTCCGCCTCCTCATTCCTCATTTTGGCTTTCGTGGCGAAGGCGTGGCTTATCTTTTGTCAGTTGCCGGGGGAGGCGTGTACTGCAATGGCTCTGTTGCAGAATGTGGAAGTGATAGTTAGAACTGAGAAGGCTCAATACCGTGGAGGAGACGTCGTCTACGGGTTAGTTAGATTTAACTTGTTGCTAGTTGATCTTGTAATAGCCGAGGTTGGTGAAAGTGGTTGCAAGCAGCTAAGAAGGATGTAGACCCGTTTCAAGTTGCTAGTAGCTACTCACGTAGAGTGTAGTGCGTGATGTGTGTTGACATTGTGTGTTTGTGTGCACAAATAGGCACTGTAGGACATATCTATATAATTATATAGAAGATGGAAATGTTTGTGTCAATTGAGTTCTTAAAATAATATGATAGTTTGATGCTAAATATAGTGTATGTGTAGTACATACTATATATATAGCTATAGATTGTGTTGGGTTGAGTTATGAGATTTCGCTATAGCTATGTTTGCATAATACTACATAGTTCGGTGTATGTGAAATTTCCTGAGTCTTCGACGGCTACTTCTATTAAACTAGTCATCAGAGGTCAGGAGTTGTCAGAGTTCGACTACCAGTATGTATTACAACAAGATGAAGAAAACTTCCAAACTAAAATAAGTCAGAGAACTGCACGGAAAGATATTCTCAAGACAGAGTTGAAGTTGGCAGAGAGTTTAGGTAAGTTTTTTTTTTGGGAATTTTCAGCAGACTGTCAACTTGTTTTCATATCCACTAAATTGTCATCTATTACACAAGCTGGATTCCCAGAGGGATGTTTTGTGTATCCCTTTCAATATCAACTGCCGCATGGTTTACCAGGTCAGCTTATCTAGACTAGACACTATTTCTTACAACATGGGTGACCTCTTATGTTTTTCCCTTCCTTCAGGAGTGTTTAGTAGCAGTTATGAAGATGTTAACACTGGTAGAACATGGCATGGAGTCACACAGTACTCTCTAGCTGTACTTGTATCGTCAGATACACCATCTGATCATAGAACTCTGGTAAGGGACAGGCTACGTACCATGAGTAGCGCCAGTCACAAATCCATAGCATGAGCAAGTCTGTGTTATTTAATGTAGGGAGAGACTTCTCTTATGATTGTAGATGGAGTGGAATCCATACCAGATAGTGTGGCTAAAGTTGAGAGTCATTCTGCTGTGGGGAGTGTCAAAACATTCTTTTGTATTAGTAGAGGAGACATTAAAGTCACTTCAAGGTAAGCAATGAGCTTATCTCTTGCATTTGGAGCTAATAATAGTTACAATTCTTTAGAGTATATAGAAACATGCAGTATGGGGCTGGAGGTTAGCTTAATAAGTTCTTTTTTATTTAACTAAGGAATTTCTTTATCTTTATAAAAATGTTAGTAACTAGTTTACTATAAAAGCTGGGACTATTAAGATATTCTGAGTTCACCTGGTAAGTGTGTTTTTTTACCTATCATACGCAGAGTACATTTTGATTGTCTTATATAATATGGTTGCAGGCACATGTGAGACTTAGAGGATTGATTGTTTGGTGGGAGGGTGACACAAAACTATAGAAAGAAGGCAAACAGTTGAAGATTACCTCGGGGACAATATTATTGAGTGATAGAGTATATTCTAGGCTATTTGGAAAACATTTAAATTAGTGCTAAGAAGCTGCATGGTGATTATTGTGCCTACTTAGAAATGCATTAAAATATAAGAATATGTTAAGAACAATATTCCCTATATGATTTAATACATTCTCCTGAGACAGTCTCTCCTCTATAAGCACTGGCTCTTCCTACATTCCACAGGAACAGTTCAGTGTATATGTCACCTCAATGTTCTGTACTATGATATATAGATTAATCATTGAATACCGCAGACAATCAGTTAGTCTTGACGATGAGGAATTACGGAAGTTTTTAGAAGAGCAAAAACACTGTAATACTCAAAATAAAACGTTACCCGACTTGAGAACGTGGTAGCTATTGTTCGTGTAAAGGGATAAATGAAAAGCGAAAAATTGAGAACATTTCACCCAAAGAATTGGACAGACTTCTCAAGGAGAGCAAGCGGTAGTCTGTATGAACCGAGCACTCTTGTAGCTAGTAGTAGAAAGTCTCTGCATTCATATGAAGCTATTTTATTTAACCAAATTAATGTAATTGGCACAGAATGGTACTATAGAATTAGCAGATTCTCTAGGGACGCAATAAGCGTAAAAATGTAGCTTAGGTGGATGCAATAACCCAACGTAATAACTCTGGACTTCCCCTATACTGCGGAATATTGCGAGCGTACGATACGTTCCAATTCAGTACATTTTCTACATAAAGGGACTCAATCGGCCGATTCAGTACACAATAAATACTCCTTAAAGACTCATCTAGCTGTGCGTAGTACCCAAAGTACACTATAACCTGGAAGTGTATTTTCATGGCTGTGAAGGTGTCTGCTACTGGATGAAGAAGATAAGACTAAGTGATTTTATATTCACCAATATTTGAATTTAATTATTTAGGTTGTGTTGTTGTTTTTTAAGTTTTGTGAACAGAGTTACAGATAGAATGATTAAACAAACAAGGGATGAAGTGCGATGTAAATGACAACAAATTGAAAGAGGCAGTGATTTAGGGATACAGAATCATCACATGGGGCAAGTGACCAGTGACCTTTCTTGTTTCCATACTTTTTATAGCTTTGCTAGTTCCCATTCTTTTTTGGGCAACCTTAAATCCTCAATGCATACATTTTAATGTTTTACTACTAGTTGCCATCTCTATTTTTGTAAGCTTATCTGTTTCAACTACAATATTACCAATACAAAGACACAGGAATTATCTGGATCAATATATGTGACCGTCTACGGGAAAACCGTGCACAACGCGGCGTGCGTAAATATCGAGAAAAGATCGATCGATTTCTTAAAAATGTATTGTTTCAAGCCGACGGAAGGGAACGGTTAGGTCTATTATAGCGGGAACGACTTAAACTACGACAATAAAACTTGGGAGAGCTCAATATCTGGACGCCGACAACTCCGTAAGTGCAAAAAAAATTTTTTCGAAGGGTGCCGCGTTGTGCCTGGTTTTCCTATAGACGGTCACATATTAGGAAATGATTAGTTATTTATAGTCATTGCCAATGAAGTCTTAGTAGGTAAACTAACTTCCAGGCATAGTAAAGACTTGATTAACCCTTTAACCGTTGCGGCCGCATTAATGCAGCCATGGAAGACGATCACTTTAAAAATTCAAAAAAATACAATATTAAAGCTATGTGTGATATACGGTAATCAAAAGACTGCTCTTTCCGATTAGTCAGTTAAAAATAGCAACACACTTCATTTGCGGTGGACCCTTTACCAATTTTTTGGACTGTTCGATCAGAAGCTTATGGCTTCTTGTTTTACAACCTTCAAGGCTACTGAGCCTCTGGAGAATTGATTTAGTCGTTTTAGGGAAGAACAAAGTAAGGACAGATAGCTACCCATGCAGCCGTTTTCCTTAGGGTTAGAGCTGTAGAAAGGGATGATGAAGCCTCAGGGAAGCCTGCATAATCAAGCAGTACTAAATCCAGTAGGAATGGAAGTCTATCTCCTACAGGTATTAGTAGGAAGGGGTGATGAAGCTGTAGTAGTAGAAAACTTGTTAGAAGTATGAGAGCAGCAAGCAAGAGAAGGTTTGATTCAGTTGATTGGAATTAGAAGTGACTGTTATACTGTTCTTTGTTGAAACCACTTATTTACCTGTATAAAGTTTGATTGTATTATTATATAGCCTTATTGTATACATTTAAACACTTTATTCACATATAAATATATATATATATGATTGGAAAAGAAAAGAGAATAGATTGTTTTTCATGAAAATTGGTTTAAAATTTCAAACAACAAAGGAAAAACCACGCGTAAACCTTGGTACTTAGTTGCTAGGGAAGCAAAACCACATTATCATGTTCATTAGATCCACAGCTTTCTGTTAACATATAGTTGTATGGGAGTTTATGAAAATAATATCAAAGTATATAACAATTTGTGATGTTGATTTACCTGTTCAAAATTCCTAGAAAAATAGATAAACGGTGAAATGGTTAATATGCCATTTCAAGATTTAGAGAAGTTCTACTTATTGCACAACACAGCAGAATAAATCAATATAATTTTTTTGACAGGTAATAGTAGTTTCTACATAAGTTTCAATTAGTGTGAAAAAGCAGGGCAACAATGGAAACATTAGAGGGACGGTCTTGGCTTGACAGTTTGTGTTCAAGTAGTAAAGAAAATTGTCATGGACCAAGTATGGATAGTGTGTGACAAGATTATCATTTTTTAGCTCAATTAGTGCTACCAATTTTGCTCTAACCTGGCTCACGGAGAATATGAGGATATTGAACATTATAAATGGAAAATGCAACTTTTTTGAAAAGCAATTAATTTTTTTTTGTTATATACCTCCATTTTTAAAAGTTCTGGCTCAGTAATTTGATATGGATTCATTGAGGTCTCAAGAACAAAGCGAACATTTTTGGAAGATAAATAAAGAGCTCTCAGCTTGTAACCATAGCTAATGATTTTGTCCTGTGAATATAAATTTTAACATATCTAATTAGCAGTGTAATTATGCCAGCTATGGCTTACTGGACAAGTTTAGTTAGCAGTGTAATTATGCCAGCTATGGCTTACTGGACAAGTTTAGTTAGCAGTGTAATTATGCCAGCTATGGCTTACTGGACAAGTTTAGTTAGCAGTGTAATTATGCCAGCTATGGCTTACTGGACAAGTTTAGTTAGCAGTGTAATTATGCCAGCTATGGCTTACTGGACAAGTTTAGTTAGCAGTGTAATTATGCCAGCTATGGCTTACTGGACAAGTTTAGTTAGCAGTGTAATTATGCCAGCTATGGCTTACTGGACAAGTTTAGTTAGCAGTGTAATTATGCCAGCTATGGCTTACTGGACAAGTTTAGTTAGCAGTGTAATTATGCCAGCTATGGCTTACTGGACAAGTTTAGTTTTACAGCTAGTGAGAAAGCACTGATGTGGTATTTTGGCTACTAATTGTGTCCATGTGTGGTAACCACAGGAATATCTGGACTTTTCTTACATGTACACAGTACGAACACTAGCACACTTTTTCAAAATTATATATACTTATAGCTAATGAAATATCACACCTCCAACAACAACAAAAACCTCCTTCCTATGTAAAATACACCAGACAAAAAGGTCTGCACTGGAACCAGGAGCAGTGAAAATAAATTGTATGCTCACATGAGGACATGTGTTTGTGAATGGCAAGTAAATGAATGAATGGGCGTGTCCATATAGCAGTGCTCGTCATAGTGTTTGCCTTCTCTCTTGTTTTCTCAAAAATAAGTGGCAAATTAAATGGACTTATATTGTCCCTCTTCTTCAAGGCATAAAATTCCACCATCTTTGCGATCTGCTTAATGAATGAATGACAAAGAGACTGCTATAACCCTCCCATGTGTGGGCGCTGAGGGTTAAATATGATTCAAGGACAAACCACGCCCATTAATTGCCAATCCCATAATTAAAGTAGATACATCCTAGCCATACATGCATTAATTGGGAATTTTATTTTATATTTTGGAGTGCAGTTGACTTTTTGCACATAGTGAGTAGCTGTTCATTGAAAAAGAAGTATTCTTTATTGTTGAACTTGGTTGCACTCTTGGTTAGAAATTATTTGTTCGTGTACAGCACTCCTAAGGATATTTCTAGAGTTATGAGTGTTAATCTGGTTGTAATGCTGCCAGTATGGGTGAGGTTTAACAAAAAGATAAGGCATAGAAATGACTAGTTGACTTCAATTTACCTATCTGTGATGTATTGGACTAGTACAAAACACAGATGTGATTAATGTGCTTATATTTGCTTGTTGTTTGTTTACTTGTTTGTTTGTGTGTGTAGTCTAAATAAAGTGGCTCACAGTCCTACTGACAAAGTGACAGTGAAATTAAATGTTGAGAACAGGTCCTCAGTGGATGTTAGTGACATGGCCCTAAAGGTTTGTATTATTAGTAAATGTACTTAACTAAGTCACAGGTATATCTAACCTATGTCAAATGTCTCATATACAGTAGACTCTCCATTACAGACAGCCCCATTAGCAATACCAGACAGTGGTACGTGTATCAACTCAAACCCCAATGAGAATAATATATTTGCAGTATACGAATAGCAGTCACCTCTAGCAGGCAGAACTAAAAAGACTCAGAATCAATTGCAAATGCTTTCTGTGTATCAAACATTTGACCACACCCCCTAATAACAGCAAAAGCGAAGCATAGCTGATTGATTCTTCTGAGTGCTATTATTGTTCTCTAAGGTGAGGTCCTTGCTTTTCCTGTTAGTCTTGCAGTCACACTCCTAAGCCAGACCTATTATTGCTCTCTAAGGTGAGGTCCTTGCTTTTCCTGTTAGTCTTGCAGTCACACTCCTAAGCCAGACCTATTATTGCTCTCTAAGCTGAGGTCCTTGCTTTTCCTGTTAGTCTTGCAGTCACACTCCTAAGCCAGACCTATTATTGCTCTCTAAGGTGAGGTCCTTGCTTCTCCTGTTAGTCTTGCAGTCACACTCCTAAGCCAGACCTATTATTGCTCTCTAAGGTGAGGTCCTTGCTTTTCCTGTTAGTCTTGCAGTCACACTCCTAAGCCAGACCTATTATTGCTCTCTAAGCTGAGGTCCTTGCTTTTCCTGTTAGTCTTGCAGTCACACTCCTAAGCCAGACCTATTATTGCTCTCTAGGTGAGGTCCTTGCTTCTCCTGTTAGTCTTGCAGTCACACTCCTAAGCCAGACCTATTATTGCTCTCTAAGGTGAGGTCCTTGCTTCTCCTGTTAGTCTTGCAGTCACACTCCTAAGCCAGACCTATTATTCTCTAAGCCTCTTCTAAGGTGAGGTCCTTGCTTTTCCTGTTAGTCTTGCAGTCACACTCCTAAGCCAGACCTATTATTGCTCTCTAGGTGAGTTCAGGCTTCTCATGTTAGTCTTGCAGTCACACTCCTAAAGCAAGAACCTATGATGCTCTTAAGGTGCATGAGAGCCTTGCTCACAGACAGACGCGTCCAGAGCCCGAGTCCGGCACGTCAAACTCTAAGCCAGACCTATTATTGCTTCTAAGGTGAGTCCTCTGCTGTCTCTGTTAGTCTTGCAGTCACACTCCTAAGCCAGACCTATTATTGCTCTCTAAGGTGAGGTCCTTGCTTCTCCTGTTAGTCTTGCAGTCACACTCCTAAGCCAGACCTATTATTGCTCTCTAAGGTGAGGGTCCTTGCTTTCCTGTTAGTCTTGCAGTCACACTCCTAAGCCAGACCTATTATTGCTCTCTAAGGTGAGGTCCTTGCTTCTCTGTTAGTCTTGCAGTCACACTCCTAAGCCAGACCTATTATTGCTCTCTAAGGTGAGGTCCTTGCTTCTCCTGTTAGTCTTGCAGTCACACTCCTAAGCCAGACCTATTATTGCTCTCTAAGGTGAGGTCCTTGCTTCTTCTGTTAGTCTTGCAGTCACACTCCTAAGCCAGACCTTTCTTTCTAGATGACTGTAGCTGGCATAGTTCATAAGCTGTGACTGAAAATAGCTAATGTTAACATGGTATTCAGTAAATGCTTAGATAGAGGAGGAAACTGGAAAATAAATAACTGACCATTTTTATGTAGATTGTTATCTGTGTCAGTGCTATTCTTGGCACCCAGCATTTGTTTATACTCTTATTTTGTAATGGTTGCTATGAGCTGACATCCTAAAGTTGCTTACCTAATTAGTAGCTTCCTATGAAATAATCATAAAGCAGTAACAAATTCAAAATATTTTCATTATATGAATCTGTAAACACCAATGATAGCATTCCATCATACAAGTGCTTGACAACTTACTAACTGGCCTCAAAAAGGCTGAATCCATAACACCTGAATAAAAGACACTCCCAAATAATGGACAGTAGAGCATGATCCCAAAGAGTCCTGTAGGGAATTATAATCCTTTTACTCCTCCTGAACTCAAATTCTGTCCATTAAGTTAGCTAACAGCAGTCTAACTTTTGAGTTGTATAATATTGGTTGCTAAGACAGAACTAAACTTGAGAATAACGATTCAGTTCTTAAATATGAATTTGTGAATAATGACGTAGATATTTAACTGTCCAATCAAAAAGTGATGTAGCGAGGACAAAGTTGCTTGACAAACATCGAAACCCTGCAGCAGATTATCGAGTACTCAACTCACCGTGTACAAAAACTGTGTACATAAGCATATTTAAAGCCACATGTACATTTGTCCAAGTCACATGTGCATAAATACTTTTAAAGCCATATATATCTATCCAAGTCACATTTTTATTTATCCATTGATACAGCTCAAGCTCACCTATCCCATGTGCACATTCAAAGTCACATGTCCATATAAATACCACATGTACAGTAGATGTCAAATAACCTGCTGGTTTACACAAGATACCAGATCCTGCCTCAAGTCATGCAAAGAACTTAGAACAAACACAATTTAGTCATCCTTTATCATATTATGTGAACAATTACCCTTTACCAAATTTCAATCCACTCACTATTTTGTGCTTGTCCAATGAAACACCAGAAGTGCATCCCTCAGCACTAATATACACTAGCACAAACACCAGAAGAGCTTAGTATTGGTATGTTGATAAGTAACTCATGCAAGTCGTTATAGCTCGTGTAATAACATGGTAGACTAAGCACTGTCTTCACAAGACTAGCTTACATGCAAGAAACACTCATCTCACCAGTAGTTTCCATGGGAAACTCCAATTCCAGCACTCAGTAGACCACTAAGAATATAAAGTAAAACTACAGTGGGAAGTGAGAAATTATTTACTCGTGAGATTATGATGTGACAATGGGGGGAGTTACCTACAAAAGCTTATGATTGTTAGGCCAAAAATATGATTAGATTTTTCTGGAAAACTAAGTTGAAACAAAAAATTGTGGCATATAAAAGGAATTTAAACTGCTGATACAACAGTTTGACGCCTCTTTCAACGTCTTTAAGATCCTTTTTGTTGTGTGACAGACTGACAGATAGGTAAGGTGAGTATAGATAAGGTGAGTGTGTACCATAACCCTTGGCATGCCTGCTGAGGTAAAGTATTTTTAAAGTGGACTTGGAGAAAAAGAGCGACTCTTATATGATGGCTCCACACTGGTAGAGCTGCATACCGCAAACAACTTGGACATGTTTTGAGTAAGATCATATAATTGAAGAATGTCTTTGTCCCAATAGGCTAGGAGTGGAATTGCGAAGTCATCATATTTCTGTTGAAGAGCCTCATGGAGGGCTTTTTACTCCTTGCATGGGGGAAGCATTTTTTGAATAACAATAGCTTTGAATCATTTTTTGAAATACCTGAATGTGAGTTGCCCTCAATAACTGGTTTATTGCTTTGATCACTTCTATGTCATTAAGCTAGAGATAACTAGTGTGTAGTTCATCTGAGAAAGACATGACAGTGACAGGACAGAGGAATGTAGAGCAGGCAGCTGGGTCCTTGTAGATATGGCAATAGCAGCTGGGTCCTTGTAGAGGTAGCAATGGCAGCTGGGTTCTTGTAGAGGTTGCAATGGTAGTTGTGTTATTGTAGAAATGGCAATGGCAGCTGGATCCTTGTAGAGGTGGCAATGGCAGCTGGGTCCTTGTAGAGGTGACAATAGCAGCTGAGTCCTTGTAGAGGTGGCAATGGCAGCTGGGTCCATGTAGAGGTGGCAATGGCAGCTGGGTCCTTGTAGAGGTGGCAATAGCAGCTGAGTCCTTGTAGAGGTGGCAATGGCAGCTGGGTCCTTGTAGAGGTGGCAATGGCAGCTGGGTCCTTGTAGAGGTGACCATAGCAGCTGGGTCCTGTAGAGGTAGCAATGACAGCTGGGTCCTTGTAGAGGTGGCAATGGCAGCTGGGTCCTTGTAGAGGTGACAATAACAGCTGAGTCCTTGTAGAGGTGACAATAGCAGCTGAGTCCTTGTAGAGGTGGCAATGGCAGCTGGGTCCTTGTAGAGGTGGCAATGGCAGCTGGGTCCTTGTAGAGGTGACAATAACAGCTGAGTCTTTGTAGAGGTAGCAATGGCAGTTGGGTCCTTGTAGAGGTGACAATAGCAGCTGGGTCCTGTAGAGGTAGCAATGACAGCTGGGTCCTTGTAGAGGTAGCAATGGCAGTTGGGTCCTTGTAGAGGTGGCAATGGCAGCTGAGTCCTTGTAGAGGTAACAATGGCAGCTGGGTCCTTGTGTAGAGGTAGCAATGGCAGCTGAGTCCTTGTGTAGAAATAGCAATGGCAGCTGGGTCCTTGTAGAGGTAGCAATGGCAGCTGGGTCCTTGTAGAGGTGACAATAACAGCTGAGTCCTTGTAGAGGTAGCAATGGCAGCTGGGTCCTTGTAGAGGTGACAATAGCAGCTGAGTCCTTGTAGAGGTGGCAATGGCAGCTCGGTCCTTGTAGAGGTGGCAATGGCAGCTGGATCCTTGTAGAGATGGCAATAGCAGCTGGGTCCTTGTAGAGGTAGCAATGGCAGTTGGGTCCTTGTAGAGGTGACAATAGCAGCTGGGTCCTGTAGAGGTAGCAATGACAGCTGGGTCCTTGTAGAGGTAGCAATGGCAGTTGGGTCCTTGTAGAGGTGGCAATGGCAGCTGAGTCCTTGTAGAGGTAACAATGGCAGCTGGGTCCTTGTGTAGAGGTAGCAATGGCAGCTGAGTCCTTGTGTAGAAATAGCAATGGCAGCTGGGACCTTGTAGAGGTAGCAATGGCAGCTGGGTTCTTGTAGAGGTAGCAATGGTAGTTGTGTTATTGTAGAAATGGCAATGGCAGCTGGATCCTTGTAGAGGTGGCAATGGCAGCTGGGTCCTTGTAGAGGTGACAATAACAGCTGAGTCCTTGTAGAGGTAGCAATGGCAGTTGGGTCCTTGTAGAGGTGACAATAGCAGCTGAGTCCTTGTAGAGGTGGCAATGGCAGCTGGGTCCTTGTAGAGGTGGCAATGGCAGCTGGGTCCTTGTAGAGGTGGCAATGGCAGCTGGATTCTTGTAGAGATGGCAATAGCAGCTGGGTCCTTGTAGAGGTAGCAATGGCAGTTGGGTCCTTGTAGAGGTGACAATAGCAGCTGGGTCCTGTAGAGGTAGCAATGACAGCTGGGTCCTTGTAGAGGTAGCAATGGCAGTTGGGTCCTTGTAGAGGTGGCAATGGCAGCTGAGTCCTTGTAGAGGTAACAATGGCAGCTGGGTCCTTGTGTAGAGGTAGCAATGGCAGCTGAGTCCTTGTGTAGAAATAGCAATGGCAGCTGGGTCCTTGTAGAGGTAGCAATGGCAGCTGGGTCCTTGTAGAGGTGACAATAACAGCTGAGTCCTTGTAGAGGTAGCAATGGCAGCTGGGTCCTTGTAGAGGTGACAATGGCAGCTAGGTCCTTGTAGAGGTGGCAATGGCAGCTGGGTCCTTGTAGAGGTGGCAATGGCAGCTCGGTCCTTGTAGAGGTGGCAATGGCAGCTGGATCCTTGTAGAGATGGCAATAGCAGCTGGGTCCTTGTAGAGGTAGCAATGGCAGTTGGGTCCTTGTAGAGGTGACAATAGCAGCTGGGTCCTGTAGAGGTAGCAATGACAGCTGGGTCCTTGTAGAGGTAGCAATGGCAGTTGGGTCCTTGTAGAGGTAGCAATGGCAGCTGAGTCCTTGTAGAGGTAACAATGGCAGCTGGGTCCTTGTGTAGAGGTAGCAATGGCAGCTGAGTCCTTGTGTAGAAATAGCAATGGCAGCTGGGTCCTTGTAGAGGTAGCAATGGCAGCTGGGTCCTTGTAGAGGTAGCAATGGCAGCTGGATCCTTGTAGAGGTGGCAATTGCAGCTGGGTCCTTGTAGAGGTGACAATAACAGCTGAGTCCTTGTAGAGGTGACAATAGCAGCTGAGTCCTTGTAGAGGTGGCAATGGCAGCTGGGTCCTTGTAGAGGTGGCAATGGCAGCTGGATCCTTGTAGAGATGGCAATAGCAGCTGGGTCCTTGTAGAGGTAGCAATGGCAGTTGGGTCCTTGTAGAGGTGACAATAGCAGCTGGGTCCTTGTAGAGGTAGCAATAGCAGCTGGGTCCTTGTAGAGGTAGCAATGGCAGTTGGGTCCTTGTAGAGGTGGCAATGGCAGCTGAGTCCTTGTAGAGGTAACAATGGCAGCTGGGTCCTTGTGTAGAGGTAGCAATGGCAGCTGAGTCCTTGTGTAGAAATAGCAATGGCAGCTGGGTCCTTGTAGAGGTAGCAATGGCAGCTGGATCCTTGTAGAGGTGGCAATTGCAGCTGAGTCCTTGTAGAGGTAGCAATGGCAGCTGGATCTTTGTAGAGGTGGCAATGGCAGCTGGGTCCTTGTGTAGAAGTAGCAATGGCAGCTGGGTCCTTGTAGAGGTAGCAATGGCAGCTAGATCCTTGTAGAGGTGGCAATGGCAGCTGAGTCCTTGTAGAGGTAGCAATGGCAGCTGGATCCTTGTGTAGAGGTAGCAATGGCAGCTGAGTCCTTGTAGAGGTAGCAATGGCAGCTGGATCCTTGTAGAGGTGGCAATGGCAGCTGGGTCCTTGTAGAGGTAGCAATGGCAGCTGGGTCCTTGTAGAGGTAGCAATGGCAGCTGGATCCTTGTAGAGGTGGCAATGGCAGCTGGGTCCTTGTAGAGGTAGCAATGGCAGCTGGATCTATGTAGAGGTGGCAATGGCAGCTGGATCCTTGTAGAGGTGGCAATGGCAGCTGAGTCCTTGTAGAGGTAGCAATGGCAGCTGGATCCTTGTGTAGAGGTAGCAATGGAAGCTGAGTCCTTGTAGAGGTAGCAATGGCAGCTGGATCCTTGTAGAGGTGGCAATGGCAGCTGGGTCCTTGTAGAGGTAGCAATGGCAGCTGGATCCTTGTAGAGGTGGCAATGGCAGCTGGGTCCTTGTTAGGATGGGTAGCAGGCTGGGACCTTGAAGTAGATGAGAGAGCTAAGGCCAGTAAAGTAGAGAATGACTTGTCCCTTGTGCTGACAGGTATTGTGAAATTCGATGAATCTAAATGTCCAGCAAGCATATTAAGACTTCATCACTGGAGAAAGCTGTTAGGATGAGTTGGCAAAGCAAGAGTAGTACAACTCCACTTATGAAGCCTGAGTGTGCATGCAAGGCAAAGTCTCTTGACAAGTATGCTCATGTAATGTGTAGGGGATTACACGCATTGGCTACATGGGATGAACATCCAAATTTACCACTATCACATTTAAATGACAAGCACACAATAGTGAGTGGGTTTGGACATGTGTATTGGATAAAATTAATGTTCATATGGTAAAGGGTAGTTAAATTATTTTGTTCTAGCTAAGTTTATTTAGTAGACTTGAGAGCTGCAGAGGATCTTGTACTTGAAAGAGTGTCACTCTGACATATTCAACAGTACGGCCATACATTGAATGCTGTGCGGTCTATGGGATATCCTTACTGATGTCGTAGAACTGTAGTGGTATAATGTGAAAGCTGGCATGTTATTTGGATACCTACTGTATGCCCAGTTTGTGTTATTGAAGACTGTGAACATATATTACTGAATTGAATAGTACCTTCCAATGTAGGTCATCAGAGTAATAAAACTCCATGGAGTGGACAAGCAACGTGGGGAAGAAGATCTAGTAGCTCATACAGTCTATGACACCATTTATGAAGTCAATCATGAAGGATGTCCAAAAAATAGCATTAATAACAGGTGAGTTTATTGTTACTATATACATTAAAGTAACTGAAGAGTTGACACTGGTATAGGTGAAGTACATGCAGTATTTCCAGTTTAAAGAGTGGAAACTTTGATTACACTATGATACAATCATTTTTAGCCTTTTAAAAGTTGTACATGTTTTTGGTCCCAAAACCTACCTACACTCTTAGAACAATAATATTAATAGCGGAAGGCTGAGAACCGCTCATCTCTTGTAGACTGTATTGCCTTTTTTTTGCCATTTTATTTGACATCAGAAATTGTGCAGTAAATCGTCACGCTACATACTCAATGTTACTGCATTAACTGATTACCAGCCAAATACGCAATTTTGCATACCTCCGTATTTTGTCCTTGAAAGGCTAAATACGCAATTCTGTATACAAGATTGGGGGCAATATGTGACAGGCTCTGCCAAAAGGGGGCATTTCACGCAAACCAAAAAAATTGAGTTTTTTACGCAAATAAAAGGCTACAATTTATCTCAACTTAGTGCTAAAATACCGGAGGGTAAAACCTTCGACGCGCAGAGAAACTGGCAGTTGAACTGCGCTGTATTCAGCAAAGCAATTGAACTAAAAATCGAGAAAACATAAATTGAATTTCCACTTCCGGTATAATTAATGTTTCCGTATACTTAACAGCGTACTTCGCATACGCAATTAAATCATGTAGCCGCTTTTTAACGGCAACTAATGAAGTTTTGCTAGAGTTCTTTTTAGCTTTCAGAGCGTCTCACAGCCTGTTTTGTCGGAATCCTTGGCTACTCTACTCGATGTAGCGTTAACCTTCAGCCAGAGGTAAGCTGTAGATTGCATGCAATAGTCTCAAAGCTATGCCGTTTTTTTTAGCTGCTAGTTTGAAACTCCGCCCATTCCCCGTTTATTGTACTTCGAGAACGAGAGAGAGAATAAAAAGTAGCTTGTCTTTCCACAGCCCGCTTGGGGTCTTATAAGTTGTTTTGACATTTGAAATTTGGCATAGACTTAGAGTAAGTGTCACTAAGACTAATTCAGCAAAAAACAGAAATAGGAGAAAGAAAGAATTTTTCGAATGACTTACTTCTGGAGCCTATATCTCAATTTCAATTTTTGCCGGAAATGTCCGGTTTTCCCAGAGCCTGTCACATATCTATCTGCCTACAGCTGCATACCTGAGTCTACCAGTTACCTATCATTGTATCTCAGGTTTGTACTATATTATAGCTAAGCTATCTGTACAGCATATCTACAAGTGTGGTTACAAATAAAATTTATCAGCTAAACTTTGCTACAAAACACTTCAAGTTTATCAAATATTTTCATATAAAATTATAATATAACAACAATAATTCATGATTATTTGATACTTTGAATTAAGCAACAATGATGACTTAAGTCTTCTCAAGAAGTTCATTGACTTGACTGTGGATTCAGGACTCCAAAGATGCAGTAAACACAAGAGTATCTCCAACTTCCAAGCTGATCCATAGCTTTGGAATATTAGTAGTATTGTAAAGTTTATAATATGGAAAATAAAAAAAGAACACAAGAATGTCACAGAGTGACTTATTAATGAATTAAAGTTGATGTCATTGGCTAGACTTGGATGTTTTCATTGTTACTAATATAAGTCTGAAAATGATGTGTGTTTGTCTTCTAACAATTCACCTTTAAAAGTTCATTACTCATATCTCTGAACTTGTCTTCTACTGTAAGCTCATAACTAGCGTGGTGAAACTAAGCAATGCGAAGTGGCACCCCAAGGATGCTACGAGCTACCAAAAAATTGTGTAGCCCTGGGCATCCTCCCATCCACTATCAAAAACTGGAGCACGCAGGACTCTCAATCCATTGAGCAATAGCAAGAGCAAGCTTTTACCTGCGGTTGATCAATAGAAACTTTATGTCCAGGTCCAATCGTTTCTCTGCTACGAAGTCAAATCGTTGCTTCACTAGTAAGGGTTACTTCTGGTGGTAAAAAATACGGCGGCTCGCGGCACCGCTGTTAAATAATAATTTTTTGGCCGATAACCAGTTAACTCGGCGGTGTGCGTATTTTAGAGATAACTAATGCTTGCCAGTTGTTTAGGTGCTGTGCTGCTATCCTACTCTGTGAAGCACTACTAATCCGAGATGAAGCCTGCTACAGTATTGACAAGAAGGGACTTCAGCCTCAGCAATGTAAGATTATATCAAAGATCCCCAGATAAGACGTGATGCTAGCTTTTGTCTCGCCTGGCTTTATTTTGCTCTCTCCATTCCCCTCCCATCAATTAATGCCTTGCCCACTTTATTTTCCACATCCACTCTCTCAACCTTTATTCAGCTTCATAAAAAATGTCATATAATTATTATAATCAAACTAGAGCATTAAGAGTGTAAACCCTCAGCGTTATTTAGTTTGTTTAAAATATTATTTGCAACGAAGTCACTAATGATGAATAAAAAAGTTCTTAAATTTTCAGCTTGTAATAATAATGATTTTGTTCTATTTATTTTAACATGTTTAGCTAGCTGTATAATTATGTTAGCTATGGCTTAGAGTCAACTACTTTAGTCTTATAGTGTAAAGAAATTTATCCCGACACGCTTAAGTTGCTTTTTAGAAACCAATAAAGTCCATGTGCGCGGTAACCACAGGAACGCTAGGACTTTTATGACATGTACATTGTGCACTTTATTTTAAGAGCAGGCATACTTACAGTGATGAAAGAATCACACCTCCAACAACAGAAGAGACCTCTTAACGTAAAATACTCATGTGAGGGTGTGATTCTAAATGCAGATAAATGAATAAATGGATGTGGCCATATAGCAGCACTCACCATAGTGTCTGCCTTTTCTCTAGTTTTCTCAAAAACTAAATCAAAATTCAAAAAGTGGCAAATTAAAGGGACTTAAATCATCATCTAGTTTGAGTTCTTCTTCTCTCAAGGCATAAAAGTCTGTTGTCTTCGAGATCTGCTGCGGATAGAATGAATGAATGAATAACAAAAAGACTATTGTAACCTTCACACGCATGCACATTGAGGGTAACCCTTTCCAGACTGAATTATGGGGACAAGAAATGCAGGATTTTAAGCTGTTCAATTAAATCCTGAATAACTAAAAAACCGTAATTTTTTGTTAATTACAACGTATACATAATATGACACTACTTTAGTTTTGCTTTCAGATTCTCTAACCACAAAAACCACAGGTTGCCATGGAAATGAGATTCTGCTTATTAATTTTAACGAACTATATGATCATGGGTATATGGAACAATAAATATGGTTACTCTGTTATACATTCATAATTTCATAATTCTTCTATTTTGTAACTATATTAGACACTTACAGTTGCATAATTAGCTACTATCAGAAATTCTACAGATTATTTACACTCAAACCTCTCTTATCCGGACAGTCTGGGACCAAGGGGTGTCCGTAACTAAGAAATGTCCGTAACTCAGAAATACTTAATTTATTCGGTGATAAACCGTGTATACAATTAATTATTTGATAATTGAATTAGTATATTACAGTGCATCGTCTCTCCAACTTTTTACCAGCATAAGATGTGCAGGGTGTGTGTTGCCTTTGGACTCCAACCACTCCAAAGCAGTATCGAAAGCAGCACAAGCTTGCGATGGAGTAACTGCATTTGAAGAAGCTTCATCTTCATTTTTGGACTCAGATTCTTCTCTCTCTTGCAACGCATCTTCTACAACTTCTTCATCGTTCATGTCCAAATATCATTCACTGTAGATTTTGGAACACCAAACTGTCCAGACACTGCCTCACTGACATATTATCTCCAGCTTTCTTTCTAGAGTTAAAACGCTACGCTTGTGTTTAGTTACCGCGACTTGCCTCCATCACCGTTGGTTGTTGAGTTCATTAGAAGAACTAGCAGCCCCACTGCCTTTCAAAGAGTTTTGAGAAGAACTTGCAGCGACGACGCCGGTCAGCGAGTTCTGAGAAGAACTAGCGGTAGACGCACTAACTGCCTGTTGATTTCCCTGCTCCCATTCTCCGCACACAACGCTATGATCGAATACACTCGAAGTGCCACGCGCGAAATATTTTCCCGATTTTATTCGTTTAATTTGGTAGCTTTCCGACTACACTGACGATCTGTACGCAGTCAATAATTTTAGTTTGTGTCCGGTAGACAGAGGTGTCCGTAACTTAGACGAACGGATAAGAGAGGTTCGAGTGTATTGTATTTTAGCTACATAATCATACATATTGAATCAGCTCAGTTTGATGCATGAAAACAGCTCAGATACTTGTTATTTTGAGTTGGTTAGTGCTTCTAAAAGTTTACTTGCTCTGATATAGTCCAAAACATATCTCTTGATGGAGTAAAGATTCCTGTTCAGCAGGAGTAGTAGCATCAATAGTATGGAGAAACACACCGCCTAAAAGAGAGATACTCAGAACAATTAGCAATGAAGATCCATTTTGAGCAGTACCATCTAAGGGGCAGTCTTCACAAAGCTCTCGGCATTCAGCTCTGCAAAAATTCAGCGCTTCATCTTGACACTCATCATTTTGCGCCAACAAAGTCATCACTTCCATCGTTGTAAAGTCTCTTCACTTCTCTTAGTCGTATCTCGAAAAATTTCTATTGCTACTCCATCACAAAACATATCGAAATGACACGCAATTCAAGCTGAATTAATTTATTTAGATAATAATGCTTATACACAAAGCATGTGCAAGAAAAAGGGGTCGATCTAAACCTCGGTATGATTGAGTTAATTCGACCCCTATCCATTGTTAAAGGATTAATAACAACAATTTGTTGAAGAAAATACAACTGAGGCTATCACTAATTAGTTGTGAATGAACTATTGCAGTTGATCTGAAGAATGGTCAGAAAATCTCTGCCTTGATTGTAAAAGGTACACTTTTGTGGAGCAGCTCTGAAATTTCATTTCCTATAGTAATAATAAACTAATGAAGATTAACATTTTGTTTTAGTCATAATAGTGGTGACAATTCAGTTGCAACTGTAGTACTTCATTGAAGTGTAAACTCAGTCTGTAACTAAGACGCTAACAAGGTAATAAACTTCCTTGATTATTAAAGTTAAATCCACTAGTCATAAATGTTTTTTTAAAACGTTTCGGCTGCTATTCAGCTAACCATCATCAGTGAAACATAAATAGTAACTGCTAGAAATGATGCTATAGCTATGGTAGTGTTATAAATATGTTTGGTTATACTAGCAACGCCTCAAGCTATGATGCTCTTATACACCCCAGGAAGCATCCCAGTGTCCCTATTCATAGCATTGTTGCCCTGTTTTGCTATATACCATGACTCCATTATACATCGCTGTTTCCATGACGACCTATGATCAACCACTTTAGCTTTCTTCCAGTCAATCACATGATTGTTGTGAACAGCATGCTCTGCAACTGCGGAGGTGTAATAAGTGCAGTTAGTAGAGGTCAGAGATCTTTAGTGTTCATTTATCTACCACTGAAAAACAAGTGCTTGAGAAAGGTTGCAGCAGCCAGAATAAATATCATAGGCTCTTTTAAAAAGGCTCAATTACCACCATCAGATTTAGGGGGGCTAGGCATAGCCCTAGCCCTAGCCCTAGCCCTAGCCCTAGCCCCATCAGATTTGAGCAAACAAGAATACAAATCGCTAATGGAGCTAAAGAAAGACAATACAATTCAGGTAATACCAGCTGATAAGGGGAGATCTACTGTAATTCTTGATGTTAGAGTTCCGAATGATAGGCTGCCACCAGAGTCAGCTTCGATGGGTAAGACTTCGGAGGGGTTGTAGTTGAGGGCTGCCCTTGCTCTCCTAATTCTACGCCCAAAGGTTAACGAAATGTTTTAATAAGAATAATTAATTCCACATTGCCATTACGTTAACATATAGCATGACTGACTGGTGACGGCCTGTCCAGCCATAATGTATCAAACCAGCGCAGCGCCGCCACCACGAGGGAGGATCATGATACAAAACTATACAGGTGCGATGGGGTCGGGTAAATGTCAATGATCCTAAGTGTGAAGTTATGGAAATGGATGCCAGAGAAAAAGGCTCTATAATACAATAATAATACTAACAATTATTTAAATGTTCACAGCTGTGGGGAGGAGACAGTTCAATCAGTCGGGTCTTCCACCACACTTGACAAGGTCGAGTATGAAGAAAATAACATACAAAGAAGTATCAAGAGATCCAACTCCCGCATTAGAAAGGAAAATGAACAGTTTGTTGCTAACTCTAAAGAGATCTGGAAAACTATCAGATGGTTTGTACTTATAGACTTAGGAGCTCATCAGGTAAAACCCCACAGTTTTATGGACTTCCAAAAGTTCACAAACCAGGAAGGCCTCTTTGACCAATCGTCTCCTTCATTGATTCTCCATCATATCAATTATCTAAACACCTTGTGAGTCTGCTGTCACCAATAGTTGGTAATACAACTTCCCATGTGGAAAATTCTTATGAATTTACTACATTTATCACAGGACAACAGCTTCCAAAGGGAACAGTTTTAGTTTCCTTTGATGTGAAATCTCTGTTCACAAGTATCCCTGTTGAAATGGCAACAAACATTGCAAGGAAGAAACTACTGGAAGATACAGCTCTGGAGGAGCGCACGATGCTGTCACCAAATGAAGTTACTAATTTGCTCAGTTTTTGCTTGAATGCAACTTACTTGTCCTATCAAGGCCACTTTTACCAACAGACATTTGGTACTGCGATGGGCTCATCAGTTTCAGTTACTGTTGCAAATTTAGTGATGGAAGATATAGAGGAGAGAGCCATTGCTACATATCACACACCACCTGTATTATGGAAGCGATACATAGATGATGTTTGTACAGCAATAAAGAGAGAGGATGTTATGGGATTTAAAGACCACTTAAATTCAGTGGAGCCATCAATTCAGTTCACTGTTGAACTGGAAACCAATCACGAGTTGTCTTTTTTGGACACATTAATCCACCATCACGAAAATGGTACAATAACAACCAAAGTGTACCGGAAACAAACACATACTAATCAGTACCTGCAATTTGACTCGCACCATCCTGTGGCTCATAAACAAGCAGTCATTAAAACACTCATCAACAGAGCCAAAGGAGTCTGCAGCAATGCTCTGGATAGAATGAAGGAAGAGTTATACATCACAATGAACTGAAGGACAATGGCTATCCATTGACTGTGATTAAGAAATACAACGACAACTCTCCTTCCAAGCAATCAGACAGAGATCCACCTGATGCAACAGTTGTCATACCATATGTGAAGAACTTGTCCGAATTTATTAGAAGAATTCTCTCTCACTTGAGTATAAGAACATGCTTTAAACCTCATGTTACCTTGAGGCAAATCTTAGTACATCCAAAAACAAAAACACCAGAACATCAGAAAAAAAAAGGAGTGGTTTATAAAATACCGTGTGGGACATGCAACAAAGTTTATGTAGAACAGTCTGGGAGAACACTGGAGCACAGAATGAAAGAACACCAAAGATCTCTGACCTCTACTAACTGCACTTATTACACCTCCGCAGTTGCAGAGCATGCTGTTCACAACAATCATGTGATTGACTGGAAGAAAGCTAAAGTGGTTGATCATAGGTCGTCATGGAAACAGCGATGTATAATGGAGTCATGGTATATAGCAAAACAGGGCAACAATGCTATGAATAGGGACACTGGGATGCTCCCTGGGGTGTATAAGAGCATCATAGCTTGAGGCGTTGCTAGTATTACCAAACATATTTATAACACTACCATAGCTATAGCATCATTTCTAGCAGTTACTATTTATGTTTCACTGATGATGGTTAGCTGAATAGCAGCCGAAACGTTTGATTAAAAACATTTATGACTAGTGGATTTAACTTTAAATATTCAAGGATGTCTATACCTAGTCAAACTAATATTATACAGGTAATAAACTTGCTTGCTAACTCGTATCAACTGAACTTTATTAGCTAAACTAAATCTTGCATATAATATATGGATTACATGAAATTATATTTGAATATAAACTTAGCAAAAATCTTAGCATAACTGCCCAGAACCCAGTGAAGTCACTGTGAAATGAGTAAATGGGGGCTCATTTATCTATGCAGCAGGCATGTAATTTGTCTATGCAACTAATGGGCTCAATAAAATGCACACAAACAGCTTTGATGTCACGTTTAAGTATGATGTGATTCCCTGAAAAGACTGGCAAACAGCAAAGTACCATGCAAATGCAAAAGTTAACAAAAAAAAGCTGCTAATTAGCTCAAAATTTAAGATAAAGTTGTGAAATATATATAATACTCATTACATGAGTCAGAGTGTAATAATATGGTGAAATATCTTGGGCCGTAGGAACCGTAACGGCCACGACGGCCATGGCCGTTTAGGTTTTACTCCTGGATGGGTGTGGCTAATGAAACGTGCGCATGCGCATTAATAGTACCGTCTTTTTTAAAGTAAGGCTACTTCGCGTTCTTAGTCGGGTAGTTTACCAGATCTTCCTGATCGTCCTACACAGCCCACCAACTCTGTCTTCCCCCCGGAGATCCTTCGGCAAGACAAACGTTGTCCACCGCTTATTATTATTATTCTTGTTAGCCCAGCTACGAATGCAGTGAGTGAAAGAAGTGCTTCAGGATTACGTAGAATAAAGACACACTTGCGGTCAACAAGGAGTTGACAACGACTCAACAGTTTGATGATTCTTCATGTACATAAAGACAGTACAGATGAAATTGATCTCAAATCATGTCTTAATGATTTTGTTGCTGGTAGTGAACACAGAAATAGCATATTTGGACAATTTTAAGTATTTTTTCATTGAACTACTTTAATTATGTCTATTCTTCATTTCTGTCTCCTCCAGGATCATAAATTCTATAGAATATAGATGATAGTACAGAGTAAATACATGAAAACAGAACTGACATACAACACAGGGGGATGTCTAGTTGTTTTTTAAAATAATACTTAGGAGCAGTTGCGGAAAAAAATAATTAGGGTGTATCCTTAATGGGTGTGGTTAATACTGGTGGGTGTGGTTTATTTGGCCGTACAGGTTCAAATTTGCTTCCTACGGCCCTGCATAACAGTGGTTTATTCCACACTAGATATCTTCACTACTGTAGTTAGTACTAAAGGAAGGGTAACTCACAGTGGTAAAGTTGGTTGTAAGGGCTACCCACACCCCCAGCTGATATTTTAGCAGCTGCTCTAACCCTGTTGAGCAGGGTAAAGAGCAGGGTACACCAGAGGAAGGTAGCTGTAAAACCAAGAAAATTGAAAAGTTTGGCAGGTTGCTATAACTACAGGGGTAATGAGGCATGTGAAATATCCTGAGTTATTTCACAGGGTCATGTACCTAACAAATTATCATTCTGAAGATATCTAGGGTGGAATATAATATTATATATATATATATAAATTTTAATGTATTTGGCGCTGTTATGTCAGAATTTTAGAAGGTTATTTAGCATGTCATAGCATGAATTTTATAAGAAAGAAAAAGTTTTGGTCTGGAGTATTGCTGTAGTGTTCAGATTGAGCCAGCTGTTAGTAGTATTGCTGTAGTGTTCAGATTGAGCCAGCTGTTAGTAGTATTGCTGTAGTGTTCAGATTGAGCCAGCTGTTAGTAGTATTGCTGTAGTGTTCAGATTGAGCCAGCTGTTAGTAGTATTGCTGTAGTGTTCAGATTGAGCCAGCTGTTAGTAGTATTGCTGTAGTGTTCAGATTGAGCCAGCTGTTAGTAGTATTGCTGTAGTGTTCAGATTGAGCCAGCTGTTAGTAGTATTGCTGTAGTGTTCATATTAAGTCTTTCTGCCTGCCAAGCCAGTCATAGATTTAAATCTGTGTGTGTTATTATAGCTGTATAGATTTAAATCTTTCCCAAGTGTGCGCCAGTGATGTCGGCCTTCCTCCAACTACTAATGGAGTGTTAAATAAGGTAAAACAGGAAGGAGGAGGAGGCGGGGCTGATTTAACCAACTTAAAAAGAATGATTATTGGTCCTGATTGAAAGAACTAATGAAGTGGTGCTATCACTGTTGATGTTATTTCTATGCATGGTGAAGCAAAAATACAGAATTAAGCCACTGACTAAAATGATTTGAAGAGATGGTTATTTAAATCGGAAAGATTAAGTTCATGAGAAAAGTATATAAATGAAACTAATTACAGGGCCAAAACTTGATAATTCACATTCAGATCTAATTTAGGCTTAGACTTGATGGTAGGGTTGAACTGACTGAACCATGTAGTCAGACTTCCTTGGAGACGTGGCAGAAGTTAATTGAATACCAACTGAACCATGTAGCCAGACTTCCTTGGAGACGTGGCAGAAGTTCAATGACTGAATTGTGTAGCTTTGGAGACATGGCAGAATTCATCTTGCTGAGCTTACAAGCCTTTACAGTGCAGAATGCACTATCAATCTGCAACATGCAGAATTTACCTCAGTGTGTAGATTAAAAACTAACAAAGCATAAAGCTAACTTATGAAAATAAACTTGTAATCAGAAAGAGAAAAAAAAAAAAAAAAAAAAAAAAAGAGTAGAAAGAAGTGAGTTTTCATTCACAACCTGAAAGATGGTTGTTTGAAGTAACAGGACTCTATTTTAGTGATATTACTTAGTCATGTGACATTGTCTATGATTGTGTGTAGTGTAGTTATGTCGTGGATATTGATGTCCATGTACCGTGGTCACCTGACATAGAAGTTAGACAACCTCTCGTCATTACTCCAGCAATCAACCAACAAGTAAGAGATACTATACTGCAAGGCAAACCAATGTATATTGGGTTAATATGTAGTGGCTGACATGGGAACCAGCAAAGTGGGTGGCGGACTGCACACAGCAACAGGTCACTGGAGTCGGCTCTGTTCCTCCTGACATTTTAGGTAAGCAAAATAATGAGAGAAGTTTACAATTTACTGATACTTTGTTATTGTTTTTTTTTTTTGCTGCAGTATCGCAATCATTTGCTGGCATGCCATCTTTCCAACCATTCTTATAACACAGTCATGAATATTGTTGTATTCGCACAAACAAACAAACAAACAAACATTGTAATTGGTCACATGTCATTATTATTCGCACTGCAGAGAATAGTGAATGTTATTTATTTGACTGGATAGATCATCTCTTTCTGTCTGTAGGATAACTTCTTCTTTCAGTAGAATAGATGGCAACTAAACCATCTGTCCCACCAGCAGCTAGCCAAATCTGACAGACATACACAACACAGCATAAACATACACATGCATCTGCTATATAATATTAGTTTGACACAGGAAGTGGGTGTGTTTGTAATGATATACACTTAATGTAGACAATATAGAGACATTAGATGTATTCTCTCTCTTTCATAGGCTTATTATACTGGCACAAGCGCCTATAGGCGTTAAGCATTCAGTCGGCACTTCTCTGTTTTAAAAGAAAAATTAATAAAAGCTTTTGAGGACCAACACTTAAAAGTAAGCATTCCAGTAGCCTTTTTATTTATTTTTTATTTTTTATTTTTAAATAAAATACCAATGCTCTGGTTTCAATTTATTACAGGAAGTACTACATCACAGCAAACCGTAGACCAAAAAAAAAAAGGAACTTTATATAGTCTAACTCTGAGAACTCACAAACCTAACTCTGATAGAACGCACAAACTTAACTCTGATAGAGAACTCCACAAAACTAATTCTGCTAGTTCACAAAATACCTTTAACCCTTTAACTGTTGTGGCCGTGGAAATCAATCTTTTTTAAAAAATCATAAAAATTAAAGCTATGCGTGATATTCGGCAATGAGAAGACGCCTAAAAGACTGCTCTTTTTGATTAGTCAGTTAAAAATAGCAACAAACTTCATTTGCAGCGGACCCTTTACCAATTTTTGGACAGTTTGATGAGGAGCTTATGGCTTCTTTTACAACCTTCAAGGCTACTGAGCTTCTGGAGAACGGCAATTTTAGCTGTTTTAGAGAAGAAGAAAGTAAGGACAGATAGTTAGCTACCAGTGCAGCCCTTTTCCTTAGGGTTAGAGCTGTAGAAAGTAATGATGAAGCCTCAGGGAAGACTGTATAACCAAGGAGTACAAAGTCCAGTAGGGATGGAAGTCTGCCTATTACAGGTATTAGTAGGAAGGGATGATGAATCTGTAGTAGTAGAAAAAGTGCTAGGAGTGTGAGAGCAGCAAGCAAGAGGTTTGATCCAGTTTATTGGAATATTAGAAGTTACTGTCATACTGTTTTGTGTAGAAACCACTTATTTACCAGTATAAAGTTGGATTTTATTATTCTATAACCTTATTTTATACATTAAAATACTTTATTCACATATATATATATGTGACAGTACTTGGGAAAAGGGACCAATTGCGTTAAAAATTGAAAAATGAGTTATTTATACCACTGTATAGAGCACTTCATCTGGAGTATTTTGATACCAAGTTTATAGGCAGGCACTGCTTGGTTCACTAAATATACGTGCAACAATCTAACCAACTTGAGCACAGTTATTTCGAGAAAACTGCAATTAAGACTTCTTAGGAAAATGGAGGTGCTCTGTTGAACAGCAGGCCTCTTACTCAGTTCAAACTCTATGTTGCGTAAGGGTACTAAACAGGTTTAGAACCCGTTGCTATATTGTTACTAGGTGTACTAACTTGGTAAGTGTGCACTATTTTTTGCCTTTAGGTATATAAACTGTGCATACTAACCACCCTTGGGGTATTGCTATTTTTGAGTTTTAGCCCTAGTTCGACAACTCTCCTGCTGACACTCATACCCGCAGGAATTTACCATAGCTAGCTGCTTAACTGTTTACCCAGAGCAGAGCAGCCCAGGGTAGAGTTAGATCTGGAGATAACAGCTGGCAGCTACAATGCTAAAGTAAACCTGCTAGGTGTGCTTCAATTGAATTTTAATTGAATTTTAATTTTGGGCAGGAAATTCGCTTGACACCACGAAAATGTGCGAAAATGCTGATAAACCAAGTTGCTAGTGGAAACTGGCGGGTAAACGGGTTCTAAAATAGTTAGAGCATGCGCTCAGGTACTGGTGGATTTAGTGCACAAAGCCCTCGGGCCTATTAGTCCATGAGCCAGGGGGTTCGGTCGGTACCATTTGGGGGGAATAATGCTCACAGCACTTTTTGGGACTGTCTATAGAAAATGCATGATAACATTGAAATAGTGGTAGCTTTCATGAAATAAGTAGCAAATTAAAATCCCAATCATATATTTCCAACATATTCTATACAGTTTACATAGGTATGTATGGAAATATTATTTATCTTGCGAGTACAGTATGTAGCTTTGGATTCAAAAATATTTTTTTAGAACATATCAGAGCACTGCATGTATAATAAACACAGTAAAAGTAATAAATAGATGTTTTAATCTTCTAGTTCAAAGTCGTCCGCACTTTCTTCACTCTCTTGTTGGTTTGGCTGGTTGTCACAGTATGGTAATCATGCACATATCAGTACACTTGAGCCCATTTGCCATACACTCACACCTGGGCAGCTCACATTTCCTTGCATAGGTACATGCAAGTAAGTCTAGAATGGCTTGAGGTGCAGGTTGACATCCATCCAGTGGATAACAAGCTGCTCATCTGACCACTGGCTTATCCAACTTCCACCCATGACCTACAGGACTCGGCACTTGCGGATCCTGCTGTAGACATCTCTGCCAAATTCCAGCCTGGTAGTTAGCTCTTAGAGCATGTGTAGGAAGCATTCCCTGCATGGTGGAAGCTGATGACTCTCGATTTCACCTTTCTTGGCACAGAATAAGTGATACCTAAGTTCATTAATTCTAATAGACGACAATTTGGGGGCATAGAGAAGGCAAGTGAATGTTTCCAGTTAATCAACAAGTTCCTGAGAAAGCACCCACTCTTGATCCAACTTCAAGAAAGTATCTTGGTAGTCCACATGGCTGATCAGGAGTTTCAGAGCCTTTGTTTTCCCTCTGCCAACAAAGGCTCTGACAGTATCACATCCAGTGAATGCGTGCATGCCAATGAGAGCCCTGCACACTCTCATACCAACAGTGGCAGCAACTTTACTGATGTCAACAACTCTCCTCCTGGCTTTAGTGCCACATTTTTGAAACAGGGAAGCTCCTATCTTGTCATGAAATGCCAAGGACATCACAAAGACATCTGTGTCTTCTGAGCAGATCACTATAATATGATATCCCTCATCTGCAGCATGCCTGGCATGACACTTGATCGGTAATCTTTGTAAGATCAGTTACTTTGCCTTTCCAAAATCCAAATTCCTTATGCAAACTCTGGATTTCTAAAACAGCATCATGTAGTTATACACTGTCGGGAACCATCAACAGCTTTCCCTTGTCATCAGGATAGATTTGAATAGAATTTGCTAGCTCTGATTCTAGTCTCCGACGAATGTGCTTCCGTGTTGAATCACGGATGACTCTGTCTCCACCAGATATCATAGATGATTCTAGTTTTGTTGTCAAAGAACTGACAGGCACAATTTTCTTGTTTGGAATTACAACAGTTCGAATATGCTCAAAAAGATCAGCAAAAGCTTGTCTTTCTACTATTTGATAAGTATAACATTTTCACTCACTCTCTCATCATCATCCTTAGATGCCTTCTTTATTACTCTTGTGTAGTTCTTATAGCAAGATGTGTGGTAGTGGGCCTCAGCAGCAACTATATCCCTACTCGTTATTGCCATAATCTTGTTATCTCCTTTTTTAATTGCACAGTCTCTCAGGGTCTTGTCAGCTTGCAACTTAGCAGCTTTTGTAAGCTTTTCGCGTGACTTGGAACCTTTTACAAACTTCACTTTCTCACAAAATATACAGATTGGATCATATACCCTTGACACCGACAGCCTCCTGCATAACCGCTTTGAGGAGCAGACATCTTCATTACCAATAGCTTCATTTGTGTTTCTTTTCAAAATTATCTCCAAGTCTCGCTTCATGGTAAAAACGCTCCTACACCGTCGATGGTAATAGATTTTAGGAAATTCATTCCCTCCTAGCTCTTTGGCAGCATCTGTAATTGGGCCATACTTTCTCAACTCAGCAGCTTTAAGTAAGTTTTGCCATGAATCATATGTTTTGGGACTCACTAAGTGACTATCATTATCTGAAGTTCTTAGTGTACAGATAATACAGCACTCTTCCCTGGCTTCTTCCATTATTGGAACAGTTTGAAGTTGTCTACATAAGAATATTAAGTGAGGGCATATCAAAAGCAGACAGAAAATGATATCCAGTTGTTTGAAACTGGATTCTAGACTGTTGTGTTTAACTAAAACTAGATGCTTCTTCACTTACCTCTTTTTTTCCAGAATCTCAAGACACTCTCAACTTGCCAGGTACGATAGCCAGCAAAAAAACACACCTACTTTTTTGATGAGTCAGCACATGATGATGGGGGTGTGGCTAAGTGACCACAAGATTGAATCATGCATGAAAACCCTCCTCATGCTCGAAATAACATTAAGTATGCTAATAAACATACTACACACAAAGTCTGAAAACCATTTCATGGAAAATTATGGGTGGGGCTACAAAATGGGTGATAAAAACCACAAGCTACCATGGCTGTGATGCTATCATGCATTTTCCACTTCCAGAGGTATGTACCTTCATAAAAAATGCTATGAGGATTATTCCCCCAATATGGTACCGATTACCAAAATTTGGGCCTCTGGCTCATGGACTATATGGCCCTTGGGCTTCAGTGCACTAAATCCACCAGTACCCAAGCTCGTATGCTCTAACTATTACATAGTTTTCCAACAGTTTGATAGTTATTTGCAAGTCGTGGTAACAATAGCCAATTTGGCTTATTGTATTTTGTTTAGCTTAGTCTGTTAGTTCACTGGCTAGCTAAGTTTAGGATTAAATTAGTCCTAGCTAAGTAAGTAAACCAGCTTGTTGCCTTTTTTGGAACAAGTGAACAATGAATAATAATAGCAATCTCTTTTAATCAATGAATAATAATAGCAATCTCTTTTAATCAATGAATAAAAAAATATATATCATAATGGACTTTCAAAATGTGTTGCCTTCTCTTGTTGCAGTGTGACAGAAGTCCTCATGATCACTGATATCTGTGTACAGTCAGACTTACTGATTCTTCCCAGAGTCTTCACAATAATAGTCATGGGGAGCTCCCTGGTCTACAGACTCCAACCTCAAGACTTCATAAATAGCCAGATCAAGCTTGATTATTCACATTTATTATTTGTATTCTATTGCTGTACAGCTATAATAAGAACTTACCCGCAATTTTCCAATGTCCAGGGTAATTTGTTACTAGGCAACAAATTAAACTCACCCACGGTTTTCAATTATGCACGGGATCGATTTCCGTGCACGTACGGAAGTTCAAGAAAAAGATGGCTGTGTTTAAACAGGGCGCTTGGACCTTTAACAAAGGTTTCAGCCACTACAATTTGCTGTCAGTATAGCTAAAGGATAGGAGATACCAGTGAGCCAAAAAAAAAAAAAAAAAAAAAAATAATAATAATAATTTTTTTTGCCGGTGTTCAGACTCTACTGTCAGACTCTACTGTACATTTTTGATTTTACGTAATTGGTCCCTTTTCCTAAGTATGTTATATATATATGTGACAGTACTTGGGAAAAGGGACCAATTACGTAAAATCAAAAATGTACAGTAGAGCCCAAACACCGACAAAAATACTTTGGGGGGGGGTTTCTTTTTATTGGCCCACCGGTATCTCCTACCCTTTAGCTACACTGACACCAAATTTGAGTGGCTGAAACCGTTGTTAAAGGTCCAAGCGCCCCGTTTAAACACAGCCATCTTTTATTCTCTTTTTTTACCTTCCGTGCGTGCATGGAAATCCAACCAGCGAGTAACCGAAAATCGTGGGCAAATTCAATTTGTTGCCTAGCAACAAATTACCACGACCTCGGAAATTGCGGGTAAATTCTTATAAGTTTTTGTTACAGCATTGTGGCAACAGAATAGTAATAATAAACATGAATAATCAGTTGATGTTGCTATTTATGGAGTCTTGTAGTTGGGAGTCTGCAGATCTAGAGACTCTCCAGGGACTATTATTGTGAAGACACTGGAAGAATCAGCAAGTCTCTGACTAGACAAAGGTTTCAGTGATGAGGAGGATTTCTGTCACACTGCAACAAGAGAAGGCAACACATTTTGAAAGTCCATCATTTTTGTTCATTGATTAAGAGATTCCTACTATTATTCATTGTTCATTTGTTCCAAAACAGGCAACAAGTTGGCGGACACACTTAAGACAAATATATTCCTAAATTTAGCTAGCCAGTGAAGTAACAAACCAAGCTAGTTGATCATTTCTAAAAGAGTGACTGTATTATAGTTACCATGACTTACTGTAACTATCAAACTGTTGGAAACAGAAAAAAAAGAAGCACAAAACGGCCTGCAAAACTATGTCTATACTCATCTAGTGCTACTTAAAGCCATACCTGTCCAGTACCCTTACACAACGTAGGGTTTGAACTGAGTAAGGCCTCCCCCATAAACGAACTAAGCGGCCCCAACTATAACTTACTGCCGTTCAGCTGAGCACCACCATTTTCCATGCACAAGTAAAAAAGTCTTACGTAACCGTTACACGAACTTCCGGTTAGATTACGGAATTCAACGTTAACTCCGCCAGAAATTGAATAAGAAGTTTTAATCGCAGTTTCCTCGAAATAACTGTGCTCAAGTTGGTTAGATTGCGGCTCGTATATTTAGTGAACCAAGCAGCGCCTGCCTATAAACTTGGTATCAAAGTACTCCATATGAAGTGCTCTATACAGTGGTATAAATAACTCATTTTTCAATTTTTAACGCAATTGGTCCCTTTTCCCAAGTACTGTCACATATTATATATATATAATACTTATTACATGAATCAGAGTGTAATATGGTGAAGTTGGCCTTAATACTCTCTAGGGATCCCCACACTCCCAGCAGCTGTTCTAACCTGGTTGAGTAGGCCTCACCAGAGGAAGGTAGCTGTAAAAACCCAGAAAACTGGCAAGCCAGGCCTGGTTGCTATAACTACTAGGGTAATGAGCTTGGGATAACACTAAGTGATAACGTGAGTTATCTCACGGGTCACGTATCTAAAAATAACATTGTGAAGATATCTAGATATCTAGCGTGGAAAAGAAAAGAGAATAGATTTTTTTTTTTTTTTAAATGAAAGTTGGTTTAAACATTCAAACAAAGGAATAACCACATGTAAAACCTTGGTACTTAGTAGCTAGGGTACCAAAACCACATTATCATGTTCATTAGGTCCATAGCTTTGTGTTAATATATAGTTGTGAGGGAGAAATAATAACAAGATATATAAAATATTGTGATGTTAATTTGCCTGTTCAAAATTCCTGGAAAAATAAATAAACTGCGAAAGGGTTAAAAAGCATAAACAAGTACCTTCCCATATACCCAAAAATATCATGTCACACCCACCCAGCATGATACCTTACCATGTATGTACCCACCCACACAGCTTACCTTGTATGGATGAAAAGATAAGCATTTGGTGGGTCCTATCTTTTGTCCCATGAATCCATCGTGATATTTGATTTGGTTGAGTTTCTCGTCTGTGTCCAGGTTGTAGAAACTTATAGCATGTTGCTGTGATGCACAAGCCAGTAAGGGAGAACATGGATGGATGTCACAAACATTCACAGATGAAGGCATCCCTGATAATGACTTGACAGACTTGCTAAACCTGGGATCCCACACCTTCACATCTCCACTGGCACTAAACCACATCAACAAACTCTTGATAGGCTCACTAAGTCTATGAGAGGAATGATGTTGCTATGTATTGTGACTACATATGACTGTGTTTATGGATGTGACAGTATTGCTATGGACATGGTATTGCTACGGACATGACAGTGCTGCTATGGACATGACAGTGTTGCTACGGACGTGACAGTGTTGCTACAGACATAGCAGTGTTGCTACAGACGTAACAGTGTTGCTACGGACGTGACAGTATTGCTATGGACATGACAGTGTTGCTAGATGTGACAAGTGTTGCTATGGACATGATAGTGTTGCTATGGACATGACGAGCATTGCTATGGATATGACAGTGTTGCTATGGATATGACATATTGCTATGGACATGACATGAACGTGACAGTATTGCTATGGACGTGACAGTGTTACTATGGACGTGACAGTATTGCTATGGACGTAAGTGTTGCTATGGACGTAAGTGTTTCTATGGACGTAAGTGTTGCTATGGACGTTATAGTGTTGCTATGGATGTGACAGTGTTGCTATGGACGTGACAGTTGCTATGGACGTGACAGTATTGCTATGAACGTGACAGTGTTGCTATGGACATGACAGTGTTGCTATGGACATGACAATACTGCACTGCCTGTAATTATGTGACTGGTTTTGGGAAAATCGGCCTAAACGTGGCATCTAATGTCGTTCATTTTTTCCTACCGGTAGGTTGCACGGAGTCTCAGGATGGCGTCCTCCAAATCTAGAATCTGTAGCACGTGCTGTCTTCGTCCTATGCACTAAAACAATTTCATTATTTTTGTTCAATTTAGAATTGCAGATTTCGAGGAAACGCTGTGTAAAAAGGAGTTGCTAAGATGTGCCTCATATTCCGTATACTATTACTGCATACCTCCACAACACTATAAACAAAACTGGTTGCTGGCAAATTGAAAGCAGCTAACTGGGCTTCATTTAGGCCTCTTCGAGAAACAATGCTCACATTACACAGCGAGAATTGCGCGAGTGTGGATTATGTAGACAAGTGAACTAGTTAGATAACTGTTATTTTTCCCCGTGGCAAGTGAATAGCCCACAAAAAGATGTTTAGCAACGCTCCACACACGAGGCTGACTTGCAAGTGTTCCTAGCCTTGTAGCGGAGTCCTAGAGCTTGTATACACGAGGCTGACTTGCAAGTGTTCCTAGTCTTGTAGCGGAGTCCTAGAGCTTGCATACACGAGGCTGACTTGCAAGTGTTCCTAGCATTGTAGCGGAGTCCTAGAGCTTGCATACACGAGGCTGGCTTGCAAGTGTTCCTAGTCTTGTAGCGGAGTCCTAGAGCTTGCATACACGAGGCTGACTTGCAAGTGTTCCTAGCATTGTAGCGGAGTCCTAGAGCTTGCATACACGACGCTGACTTGCAAGTGTTCCTAGTCTTGTAGCGGAGTCCTAGAGCTTGCCAGAGCTCATAGCTGCACAATAAGCTTGAGCTAACAGTTTTATCCATTTATACCATACTTTTTTTTTTTTGAATTTTTTTTTTTTATCTTTAAGACTTTACCGTGGATTCTGAAAAAAATTATTCGCCGTGTTTAGGCTGATTTCCCCCAAACTGGTCACATATCATCTTACCTGCATGTGACGATGTTACGGCTAGATCCATACTGTTGCATGTGTACATTGATAATCCAACTCTTGTGTTCCCTCCAAGTTTCAACCAAACTACAAGTCACAACAAACCACACTTACAATTAACCACACCCAATAATAAACACACCATGATCACCAACCACGCCCACACAAGCATTTTTCTCTGTAGAGTTAAGCTGACCCTCTGCTATGGTAACACTTGGTCCCTCCTCTGGTACCAATGGACTATTCCCCTGGTACCTACTGACTACTCCCCTGGTTCCACTTGGCCCTCCTCTGGTACCAATTGACTATTCTCCTGGTTCCACTTGCCCATCCTCTGGTACCAACGGGCTATTTCCCTAGTTCCACTTAACCCTTCTCTGGTACCCATTGACTACACCCCCAGGACCTATTCTATGTCAGTACCTGTTAGCTGGGTTCATCCTGCGGTCATACAGTCTGACTGTACCATCTCCACATCCAGCTATTAACAGACATCGATCAGCAGAGTCGGATGCTAAACAGCTAACACAGCTTTCTGCCCCCGTAGGTATATCCTGGACATTCAGTTCCTTGTCTGTGTCCCACACTCGTATGTGACGCACATCACCAGCTGCGTACAGGAATCTCGTGGCTTGTTCCCACTCGAGTACCATGCCTGCATCTAACACAAAACAGTCAATAATTACATCTTCATTTCACTACATAGCGAGTACCACTTTTTATGTTTAGAAGGAGCCATCACTAGCTGTATTGCAGGAACTACACCAGCAAATCAGTTAACTCCTCCAAAGATATACAGTGTGTCAGATGACCAGATAACCCAGCATAAAGCACATGGTGACCAGATAACCCAGCATAAAGCACATGGTGACCAGATAACTCAGCATAAAGCACATGGTGACCAGATAACCCAGCATAAAGCATATGGTAGCCAGATAACCCAGCATAAAGCATATGGCGACCTGATAACCCAGCATAAAGCACATGGTGACCAGATAACCCAGCATAAAGCATATGGTAGCCAGATAACCCAGCATAAAGCATATGGTGACCAGATAACCCAGCATAAAGCATATGGCGACCTGATAACCCAGCATAAAGCACATGGTGACCAGATAACCCAGCATAAAGCACATGGTGACCAGATAACCCAGTATAAAGCATATGGTGACCAGATAACCCAGCATAAAGCATATGGTGACCAGATAACCCAGCATAAAGCATATGGCGACCAGATAACCCAGCATAAAGCATATGGTGACCAGATAACCCAGCATAAAGCATATGGTGACCAGATAACCTAGCATAAAGCACATGGTAACCAGATAACTCAGCATAAAGCACATGGTAACCAGATAACCCAGCATAAAGCACATGGTGACCAGATAACCCAGCATAAAGCATATGGTGACCAGATAACCCAGCATAAAGCATATGGTAGCCAGATAACCCAGCATAAAGCACATGGTAGCCAGATAACCCAGCATAAAGCACATGGCAGCCAGATAACCCAGCATAAAGCACATGGTGACCAGATAACCCAGCATAAAGCACATGGTGACCAGATAACCCAGCATAAAGCATATGGTGACCAGATAACCCAGCATAAAGCATATGGTGACCAGATAACCCAGCATAAAGCATATGGTGACCAGATAACCCAGCATAAAGCATATGGTAGCCAGATAACCCAGCATAAAGCATATGGTGACCAGATAACCCAGCATAAAGCGGTGACCAGATAACCCAGCATAAAGCACATGGCGACCAGATAACCCAGCATAAAGCACATGGTGACCAGATAACCCAGCATAAAGCATATGGTGACCAGATAACCCAGCATAAAGCACATGGTGACCAGATAACCCAGCATAAAGCATATGGTGACCAGCCCAGCATAAAGCATATGGTGACCAGATAACCCAGCATAAAGCATATGGTGACCAGATAACCCAGCATAAAGCATATGGTAGCCAGATAACCCAGCATAAAGCATATGGTGACCAGATAACCCAGCATAAAGCGGTGACCAGATAACCCAGCATAAAGCACATGGCGACCAGATAACCCAGCATAAAGCACATGGTGACCAGATAACCCAGCATAAAGCATATGGTGACCAGATAACCCAGCATAAAGCACATGGTGACCAGATAACCCAGCATAAAGCATATGGTGACCAGCCCAGCATAAAGCATATGGTGACCAGATAACCCAGCATAAAGCATATGGTGACCAGATAACCCAGCATAAAGCATATGGTGACCAGATAACCCAGCATAAAGCAAATGGTGACCAGATAACCCAGCATAAAGCACATGGTGACCAGATAACCCAGCATAAAGCACATGGTGACCAGATAACCCAGCATAAAGCATATGGTGACCAGATAACCCAGCATAAAGCATATGGTGACCAGATAACCCAGCATAAAGCATATGGTAGCCAGATAACCCAGCATAAAGCACATGGTAGCCAGATAACCCAGCATAAAGCACATGGTAGCCAGATAACCCAGCATAAAGCACATGGCGACCAGATAACCCAGCATAAAGCACATGGCGACCAAATAACCCAGCATAAAGCACATGGTGACCAGATAACCCAGCATAAAGCACATGGTAGCCAGATAACCCAGCATAAAGCACATGGTGACCAGATAACCCAGCATAAAGCATATGGTGACCAGATAACCCAGCATAAAGCATATGGTGACCAGATAACCCAGCATAAAGCATATGGTAACCAGATAACCCAGCATAAAGCATATGGTAACCAGATAACCCAGCATAAAGCATATGGTGACCAGATAACCCAGCATAAAGCATATGGTGACCAGATAACCCAGTATAAAGCACTGCTTAATTTCTCTCCTCCTATACTTACTCTTCTTAGAAGTAGGTAGCATGTCTGTCAGGGCTCTCCATGCTGTAACTAGAGATGGCTTTTCACTGTCGTAATCCCTCCAAACATGAACTGATCCATCATCTAACACAAAATAACTCTTTGCAAGATGTTCCAATCAATAACAACCCTACCCATGGAGACACCTTACCAGATCCAGTTAATAGAAATGAGATGTCGTGCGGGTTCAGGAATTCTGCTGCTGTGATGCGTGCTTGTGAGTTGTACTGAGCAACCAGACGAGTGCCTTCTTCCACATCCCAAACACTGTGTCACATGTACAGGACACACAATAAACAACACTGTCTCTCTATTGGGTGTGTTAAACACTGTCTCTCTATTGGGTGTGTTCTATTAGTAAGCATGCACATATGTATGGCTATTCTTATTCTATGCCTCATGATGCAGAAATCATGGCAACATGATGTGTGTTTTGTACCTCCAGTCATTCTTGTGCATCACTGCAAGGTGAGAAGTGTACGGATGGAATTTCAGCAATTGTGGAGTTTTGTCGACCTTATTGACGAACACTTGATCTGACACTCTGGACTTGGCTTGCTGGGGACAAGTCTTGGCTGCCTCTTCTCTGATACGATGGTTTCTGATGAACCGATACTCTCGCTCCTTGTACCCCATACTAGCAGGGTCAGAGTCCTCAGGATTCTAGGAAAACAACACAACAACAACATCAAACACACAACACAAATATAATAATTCCTGAACATTTCCAGAAGAAATATTGTGAATGCAGACACAGTTCTTGCTATCCTAGACATCTTACTCTACTGGGAGTATTTGTATATCCTCCAACATAGATATCTTACTCTACTGGGAGTATTTGTATATCCTCTAACATAGATATCTTACTCTACTGGGAGTATTTGTATATCCTCTAACATAGATATCTTACTCTACTGGGAGTATTTGTATATCCTCCAACATAGATATCTTACTCTACTGGGAGTATTTGTATATCCTCTAACATAGATATCTTACTCTACTGGGAGTACTTGTATATCCTCTAACATAGACATCTTACTCTACTGGGAGTACTTGTATATCCTCCAACATAGATATCTTACTCTACTGGGAGTACTTGTATATCCTCTAACATAGATATCTTACTCTACTGGGAGTACTTGTATATCCTCTAACATAGATATCTTACTCTACTGGGAGTATTTGTATATCCTCTAACATAGACATCTTACTCTACTGGGAGTATTTGTATATCCTCCAACATAGATATCTTACTCTACTGGGAGTATTTGTATATCCTCCAACATAGATATCTTACTCTACTGGGAGTATTTGTATATCCTCTAACATAGACATCTTACTCTACTGGGAGTATTTGTATATCCTCCAACATAGATATCTTACTCTACTGGGAGTATTTGTATATCCTCTAACATAGACATCTTACTCTACTGGGAGTACTTGTATATCCTCCAACATAGACATCTTACTCTACTGGGAGTACTTGTATATCCTCCAACATAGACATCTTACTCTACTGGGAGTATTTGTATATCCTCCAACATAGACATCTTACTCTACTGGGAGTATTTGTATATCCTCTAACATAGATATCTTACTCTACTGGGAGTATTTGTATATCCTCCAACATAGACATCTTACTCTACTGGGAGTATTTGTATATCCTCTAACATAGATATCTTACTCTACTGGGAGTACTTGTATATCCTCTAACATAGACATCTTACTCTACTCTACTGGGAGTATTTGTATATCCTCCAACATAGACATCTTACTCTACTGGGAGTACTTGTATATCCTCTAACATAGACATCTTACTCTACTGGGAGTATTTGTATATCCTCCAACATAGACATCTTACTCTACTGGGAGTATTTGTATATCCTCCAACATAGACATCTTACTCTACTGGGAGTATTTGTATATCCTCTAACATAGATATCTTACTCTACTGGGAGTACTTGTATATCCTCCAACATAGACATCTTACTCTACTGGGAGTATTTGTATATCCTCTAACATAGACATCTTACTTTAGTGAGAGAGTTGGCAAAGTATTTGCAGCACCAGTCACAGAAGTCTGTGGGAACTGGTGACAAGTTATGGTTGGACTCATCATCATCATCTTCTTCTTGCTCAGCTGATTTGGCTCCTATCTTTCTGCCTAGAGGAAGAGACATGTCAGGAGATGCAGGAGTTCGTGAGTGTCTTGTGGAAGACAGTGTGTGGGCCATGCTTGCTTGAGTAGAGGATGGTCGAGCAAAGTGAGGACCAAGAGTGGCAGACTTGGGAAACAGAACATCTCTAGAGGCCGGCAGACTTGTCAGAGAGCCAGCAACCGAAGACATGGCGATATTTTTAGTAGAAGACTTTTGACGAAGCTAATAAAACAACCGCATAAATACAGCCAAAATTAATTGAATACATTTTTTACAATCGCAATAGTAGAAACAAACGACACAAATAGTCTGAATACTTGATTGTCAGCTACTTACCATTTCTGTGAGTGAAACTAGGAATTATGAAGTCTGTAACTTAGTTTGTGTCTCAGTGAAGTGTTTCTTGTCCCGTCCCTAGTGGACCTGCACTCTAACGTACAGTGGACCTGTAGTCTAACGTACAGTGGACCTGTACTCTAACGTACAGTGGACCTGTACTCTAACGTACAGTGGACCTGTACTCTAACGTACAGTGGACCTGTACTCTAACGTACAGTGGACCTGTACTCTAACGTACAGTGGACCTGTAGTCTAACGTCGTACAGTGGACCTGTAGTCTAACGTCGTACAGTGGACCTGTAGTCTAACGTCGTACAGTGGACCTGTAGTCTAACGTCGTACAGTGGACCTGTAGTCTAACGTCGTACAGAGGACCTGTACTCTAACGTACAGTGGACCTGTACTCTAACGTACAGTGGACCTGTACTCTAACGTACAGTGGACCTGTAGTCTAACGTACAGTGGACCTGTAGTCTAACGTCGTACAGTGGACCTGTAGTTTAACGTCGTACAGTGGACCTGTAGTCTAACGTCGTACAGAGGACCAGTACTCTAACGTACAGTGGACCTGTAGTCTAACGTACAGTGGACCTGTACTCTAACGTACAGTGGACCTGTACTCTAACGTACAGTGGACCTGTACTCTAACGTACAGTGGACCTGTACTCTAACGTACAGTGGACCTGTACTCTAACGTACAGTGGACCTGTAGTATAACGTCGTACAGTGGAACTGTAGTCTAACGTCGTACAGTGGACCTGTAGTCTAACGTCGTACAGTGGACCTGGACCTGTACTCTAACGTACAGTGGACCTGCAGTCTAACCTATAGTGGACCTGTATTCTAACGTACAGTGGACCTGTAGTCCAACGTACAGTGGACCTGTAGTCTAACATACCTTGTCGTGGACACTGTGTACCACATGTTGTGCCATGTGAGCGACTGCCATGTGAGGGTCTGATGCCAAGAAGATCATTCCCTTCCATACTTGAGTGTAAAATGCCTTTGAGTTAGAGGCAGAGAGAGAAGACGACGGCGAAGAACTCAGCATAACCGGTTCTCTGTGAGTGGAGTCTTGACTGAGATTACCTCCACTATTGCCAATTCTCGCCCTAAACTCAGGGGGCGGAGACTCAGACTTGCTGAATTGATAGCGTCTGGAATCAACAGACGATGCAGTGGATGAAGTCTCATTGTTGCTCTCACTCTCAACTGCTGAGTCAGCATCACTAGGCTCGATGGACACGTGGATCCAGCCAGTGGGCGTGACTGAGGTACTAACCGTACCAGACCGAGACATATCCGTGTTGCGAAGGGCAGCAATTTGGAATTGTTTCTCGTACAAGAGAATGAGTCCATGCAGAGCGCAGGCTAGCTCCTGTCTGACTATCGAACTACCATCTGTGAGGAGACCCAGTAAGCCTGTGGTAACCTCACGATCGATAGACATGGCCAGGTCTGAGTGAGAACCATCTTCTGGCACATTCAGTATATACGTACCCAAAGCAAATACGGCAGCTGCTCTCACCTACACACACACACACACACACACACATTTTCTAATACCATCTAGGTCAAAGGTCTAACTCGTAACTCACATCTGGAATGTCATGTCCTAATAAGGTTTTCAACTTGTTATGGGCGGAGTCTCGTACGCCACACCACCTGGCCGCATCGTACTTGCGCCACAGCTTTCCAAGACATATAGCCAGCCATTGTTGTAGAAGTGAGTTAGGTTCATCCAGTTGAGATAAGCATAGAGATATAACATTGCTCTGGAGACACACCTCCTGTATGATAATAGTACCACACATGTATGTATGTCTATCTATGAGACTGTACTCATATATATAACTTATTCCACCCTAGATATCTTCAGCATGTCATTTTTAGGTACATGACCTGTGAAATAACTCACTATAATTCATGGTTGTTATTTCACACCTATTGCATAAGCTTACTATCGGTAAGCGAGCGAGACACTATCAGGGCTCATACAATTGAAAATCGGGGTATTTGTTTGTTTGTATATGTGTGGATGTATGCATGTCATTTTGTACTTTGACCCTCACATTTTTGTGCTTGCTAGGAGGTCGATCTCGTCCCATACGCCACTAAACAGAATACCTCGGTTTACCGATCCTTACCCATATCACCCAAAGTAATTTAATTGTTTATCGAATTGAATTCTTTTGCGGGTGCACTTAAACCTTACAAACTTACCAGAGTTTATTTTCTATTCGAATTAGTGGCGGTGGTAAGTTAATGCGCTCTTTGTCATAGTTATACACCCTACGCAACGATGTTGTTCTTACTTGAAAATTTATTGTCCAATAGTCTAACCATGAAGGTAAGTCTTGTGTTGGTACGTCCAGTTAACAAGTGTGTGTGAAAGTGTAGAGTGTTACAGCTACTGCTTAGCTAAAGAATAGCACAAAGTAAATGTTAGCCAAACAGTTGGGGTGAGTGGTTACTATGGCACTGAAACCCCTTCACCATAAATAGGTAATTTAAAATTCAACTGTTTTTAGTACCTGGAGTGTTAGAAGTTAAAATTAATCATACAACAATACTTAGGTCTGTGTAGCCTAACTTGGGAGGCTCACTCCCATTTTAAGCACACCACTACAACAGGCCAAACTTGCCACTTTTCCAGGTTTTGCAACTATCTTCTTCTGGTGTAGCTACTTAACTGGGGGGGGGGGGGGGGGGGGGGGGTTATAGCAGCTGCAAACTAAAATATCATCTGGGGTGTGTGGGTAACCCCCTACCTGAAGTAGTTTTTTTAACCTCTGGCAACTCACAGTGGCTCCCCACAGCCCCAGCTGATATTATAAATTATATAGCACTGCTGCTAACCTGGCTGGGTAGGCTCCACTAGAGTAAAGGTAGCTGTAAAAACCCAGAAAACTTGTAGGGGTTGCTATAACTACTCTGGTAATGAGCTTGCTTACAGCCATGAGATAACACCTGATATCTTCACAATGATATCTTTAGGTACATCTACAACATATGACAGCACTGAAAACTGTGGTATTTGTATGAGTAATAGCACAGGTAATTGTGATTTTTTCTTTGTATTTCAATTAGTTACTATGGAACGGAATCCGGAACTTTTTTGGTGCCTATGGTAGTTAGGCAATCCATCCATACCATATATTAAACCACGCCCACTGTAAAACTGACCTGGCCTTTAGTATTCTTATCCACAAGAACTGACAGAACAAAAGCTGCCATTGTGCGATATTCAAACTGCATGGACTGATTGGACAAAATTTGGATAAAGTACTTGTAGCCACCATCCTTTACCAAATCTGCTTGACATGACTAACACACAAACACACACACATAACACGGTGATGTCATGCAATGTTTCGTCCCCTTACCGGGTCCACTGCCAGAATCTTTGCCCAAATGAAGACTAGGATGGGCTGAAGTTCCTTGAGCTTACTCCCAAGCAACTTGAGCACATAAGGAAAGATACCAACTGACAGAGACAGGCTCACAGCCCAAGAACCCAAGTCCAAAAATTTGCCAAGAAGCTCCAATGCCTGGAGTCTATGAGCCTGGCTCAGAAGAAACTGTATCACACACAACAGTGCAAATTTATGTTTTGAATATATGATGCTCTCAGAATACTGCATATCTCAGCAGTAACTATAGCAATAAACTCATTGATGTTATAAATCTATAGATAGAGAACACATTCTAGTAGTGACAAATATGGATGTGACATCACACACATACACACACACACACACAAACACACACACACACACACACACATACTTGCAGCACAATAGGCAGTTGTTCTGGAGGTTTCTTGGGTCGACCACTGCTGGTATAGTTCACCAGCCACACTTGAAAGGCAGTAAGTTGCTGGGCGAAGAATTGACAAGGCTTAAAAATAAACAGCAACATAAACAAGTGGAGTACCTCAGAATACCAATAGTAATGGAGAAGTTAGTTATAGTCAAAACAGTAAGTAATTGTCAAATTTATAGATATACTTTACACAGTAAATTCACTGTACTCTAGACATAGTGCATTCACTGTACTCTAGACATAGTGAATTCACTGTACTCTAGACATAGTGAATTCACTGTACTCTAGACATAGTGAATTCACTGTACTCTAGACATAGTGAATTCACTGTACTCTAGACATAGTGAATTCACTGTACTCTAGACATAGTGAATTCACTGTACTCAAGACATAGTGAATTCACTGTACTCTAGACATAGTGAATTCACTGTACTCTAGACATAGTGAATTCACTGTACTCTAGACACAGTGAATTCACTGTACTCTAGACACAGTGAATTCACTGTACTCCAGACACAGTGAATTCACTGTACTCCAGACACAGTGAATTCACTGTACTACAGACACAGTGAATTCACTGTACTCCAGGCACAGTGAATTCACTGTACTCCAGACACAGTGAATTCACTGTACTCTAGACACAGTGAATTCACTGTACTCTAGAGGGCACTTCTATAGATATAGTTCATAGTGAATTCACTGTGCTCTAGAGTGCACTTCTATAGATATAGTTGACATAGTGAATTCACTGTGCTCTAGAGTGCACTTCTATAGATATAGTTCATAGTGAATTCACTGTGCTCTAGAGTGCACTTCTATAGATATAGTTCATAGTGAATTCACTGTACTCTAGAGGGCACTTCTATAGATATAGATGACATAGTGAATTCACTGTACTCTAGAGTGCACTCCTATAGATATAGTTGACATAGTGAATTCACTGTACTCTAGAGTGCACTTCTATAGATGACATAGTGAATTCACTGTGCTCTAGATGTGTAGAGTTAGCATATAAAATGCATTACCGCAAATCAGAGCACACACACACACACACACACACAAATAAGTCATGAGTATCTCAACAGAAAGGGAAGAATAAAACAAAAAGTAAGGAAATGGCAGGCTATAAAAGAGAAAGAAGATTGACACAGCTAAATTCAAAGGAGTGTACAATCTTACTGTTGGATACTGCTACATATCATTCTGAGAAACCATCTTCAACCAAGAAGTACTTTGGCACACACACACACACGCACGCACAGCAGTGATAGGGCTAGACTTGATTATTCTACTATATCACTCATAAAAGTGATTTAGCTGCTTGCATGTTGGGGCACTTGTCTTAAATGTGGTGTGGCTCAAAGTGAAAGAATGAGCTATTCTATTCTGGAAGGTTCTCTTTGCACAGCTACTTTTGAACAGAAGGAGGTAGAGGTCAAAGGGCATGCCAGGAAATCTCTTATATACCTTCACCTCTGGAAGGAGTTTACAATGAGATAAATGAGCCTCAGATTTCGCTCACGGAGAATAGCATCGAATTATAAACCTGACCTCTAAGCTTAATGAGTTATGAGTGTATTAGTAATATTTAATAAAATAAGAACAAAGCCCACAATACACACTTAAGGGTGCAGTACCACTTGAACCGGCAGCTCTAAACCGCAGATGGAGGAGTTATGCTATGTATTTATTTCTCGTTGTCTGTTCAATGCACGCTTACTTTGTTGTTGCAGTTGAAACAGACACCAACAGACAGCTCTTATAAACCAAGTTTCAAGAAAAAAGACCGACCAGGAACGAAGAAACAACGGTACAAATCTTAAGGCTATTCAGCGATATTCAGGGGCGACCGTTGCAGTTACGAAGTCTGATTTTTTTCCTTCCAGCGGTAGCCTAGGGGCTTCCCCACAACATTACAACGCCGTATTTTTGATATTAGTATTTGTTTTCCATTTAAAAAATTTTTTTTTATATTATTATTTTTTGTATCCTATTTAAAAGAAAAAACTCGTTGTAATGTTTTTTTTTTAGATGTGGCGTGTACCCCGTGTACAAAATATGAGTTCATTCTGGCCATCTAGTACTTCTGAATATCGATTTTTAGGTACGAAGCTAACTATTGATTCGTATTAATTTGATTTTTCAACTCCGCCCCCCAACTCTGAGCGCGCAATTTATTGTGGGCAAAATTCCGGGTGGTGGCGGCTCTAATTAGAACTGATAAGCAAACACAAAAGAAGAGTTACTGTGCGAGTGAGCCCTGCGGGGAAGAGTACAAGACTTCTGGAATGTACTGGAGGGTCCTAGACGATGAAGAAGCGGCGGCGTATTAATGGCACCTGGAGTCACTCGTTTAGAATAGATATATCACGACTCACAGCTGCGACTTGAAGGAAGCATCTGCTTTGGTGTCTTTGGAGAGCTTGATAGAAGGTTGGTGTAGCGGGTAGAAGTTAGAAGCAGTTTCAGTGTGTTAACTTCAATTTCTCAGGAATTTTTGGTGCTATTTGTTAAAAGAAAATGTGAATTATTACTTTTATTGACTAATGTTATTTTCTTTCTACAATAATATATATTTATCAATTAGGCTGTTTATTATCAATTATTATTTTATTGATTTATTTAAAATAAGACCAGAATCAAATTTTAGATCATAGTACTTTGTCTAATCTACCTCAACAGGAGGAAAGGTGCTGGCATGCTCTTCATAGAAATAGATGAGCTCAGATTATGAGAAGGCACAACTCCTTGGTTCTAGGGTACAACTGGCAGGTTCACAACAAAAGTGCAGAGCAGAAGACATGGCTTCCTTGTTCTCCAGAGGAGAGAATAGTAGACCTTCGGCTCTCCTAAGAGTCATGCCTCCTGAAGGGAAGAATACTACATCCTGGTTATTTAGAAGAGAGGACATGGCACTCCAGTAGAGGGTCAATGAGAAGGCACAGCTCCTTGGATCTCCTTGATAGTATTGCATACTTCAGAACCTTTGATTTTGTTCATTTCATATTGTATTTGATTATGGCCCTGCTACTATGGAGTTATGATTTTATAATATTGTTTAGTAATATTTTTAGAAAGTGAACAAATATTAATTATCTACACTGCTTCTGCCCTACAGTACTGGTAGTACTTTGAGGTGAAAACTCTTTGTGGTAAATTGTCTGGTACAGTTAATTGGTACGTGTTCAAATTGTGCGCATCGAGTTACGGGCGGGTTTTGTGGTATTTTACTGAATCACTTAATTACCTGGTGGTACTGCACCCTTAAATACTGCCACTCCCACCCACTAATAGATGCACTCACCTTTTGTAGGTAGCCCACAATATACACTTAAATACTGCCACTCCCACATACCACTGCCACCCACTAATAGATGCACTCACCTCGTAGGTAGCCCACAATACACACTTAAATACTGCCACTCCCACATACCACTCCCACCCACTAATAGATGCACTCACCTTGTAGGTAGCCCACAATACATACTTATATACTGCCACTCCCACCCACTAATAGATGCACTCACCTTGTAGGTAGCCCACAATACACACTTATATACTGCCACTCCCACATACCACTCCCACCCACTAATAGATGCACTCACCTCGTAGGTAGCCCACAATACACACTTATATACTGCCACTCCTACATACCACTCCCACCCACTAATAGATGCACTCACCTTGTAGGTAGCCCACAATACACACTTAAATACGCCACTCCCACCCACTAATAGATGCACTCACCTTGTAGGTAGCTTTGTTTTCAATGAGAGCTGGTAGCTGAGCCATGATGTGATCCAGAGCTAAGTCCCACGCCTCCCACATGGGGTGCTGATAACATGGAGGCAATGGTGGATAGGAGACTGGAGTGCAGTTATAGGAACGCATTATACGTTCTGCTAATAGGAAATTCCTAAAAAGACTGGCTACCAGCAAGTCTTGACGAAACAACTTCTGAAATAAGTCTGTACAATATATTATACAAATGAGATAAGACAGAAATAAGATGTAGTCATGGTTACCTTGAGGAATAGTGTTCCAAGCAATGGTGTCAGTGATTGCAGTAAAGATCCAGTTTAACTCTCCTAGAGGTGTCCGCCTGTCATTCAGACGACCAGGAACTCTGCACCAGATACAACAACACGTCATATCCACACCCACAAGCCACACATACATGGTTGTGCCATGTTACACACATGAGCATGTGCCACTTCCACAAGCCACTCCCACCCGCCATACTTGTCAATCATGGCAGAGTTGAGTCCATTCACAAGAGACAGATGTCCTATCTTGTGCTGGCAGTACCACAGCAGTGCAGTCTTGACAGGTGTAGTGAGACAAGATGTGAACAGATCTGCCGGCAGACCAGGAGTCATGGGCAGCACTTCCTTACAACCACAAGATGCTAGCTGGATACTGTGCTCTAATAGACCTACATTAGTTGTCACTGGAGCAGACATCTAAACAACAACAACAACACAAATTAGAATAAACATGAAACAGACATCTAAACAACAACAACACAAATTAGAATAAACAATGAAACAGACATCTAAACAACAACACCAATTAGAATAAACATGAAACAGACATCTAAACAACAACAACACAAATTAGAATAAACAATGAAACAGACATCTAAACAACAACACAAATTAGAATAAACATGAAACAGACATCTAAACAACAACACAAATTAGAATAAACAATGAAACAGACATCTAAACAACAACACCAATTAGAATAAACAATGAAACAGACATCTAAACAACAACACAAATTAGAATAAACAATGAAACAGACATCTAAACAACAACACCAATTAGAATAAACAATGAAACAGACATCTAAACAACAACACAAATTAGAATAAACATGAAACAGACATCTAAACAACAACAACACAAATTAGAATAAACAATGAAACAGACATCTAAACAACAACACCAATTAGAATAAACATGAAACAGACATCTAAACAACAACAACACAAATTAGAATAAACAATGAAACAGACATCTAAAACAACAACACAATAGAATAAAATGAAACAGAATCTAAACAACAAAACACAACAATTAGAATTAAACAATTGAAACAGACATCTAAACAACAACACAATAGAATAAACATGAAACAGACATCTAAACAACAACACCAATTAGAATAAACATGAAACAGACATCTAAACAACACCACCAATTAGAATAAACATGAAACAGACATCTAAACAACAACACAAATTAGAATAAACATGAAACAGACATCTAAACAACCACACCAATTAGAATAAACATGAAACAGACATCTAAACAACACCACCAATTAGAATAAACATGAAACAGACATCTAAACAACAACACAAATTAGAATAAACATGAAACAGACATCTAAACAACAACACAAATTAGAATAAACATGAAACAGACATCTAAACAACAACACCAATTAGAATAAACAATGAAACAGACATCTAAACAACACCACCAATTAGAATAAACATGAAACAGACATCTAAACAACAACACCAATTAGAATAAACATGAAACAGACATCTAAACAACAACACAAATTAGAATAAACATGAAACAGACATCTAAACAACAACACAAATTAGAATAAACATGAAACAGACATCTAAACAACAACACCAATTAGAATAAACATGAAACAGACATCTAAACAACAACACCAATTAGAATAAACATGAAACAGACATCTAAACAACAACACCAATTAGAATAAACATGAAACAGACATCTAAACAACCACACCAATTAGAATAAACATGAAACAGACATCTAAACAACCACACCAATTAGAATAAACATGAAACAGACATCTAAACAACCACACCAATTAGAATAAACATGAAACAGACATCTAAACAACAACACCAATTAGAATAAACATGAAACAGACATCTAAACAACCACACCAATTAGAATAAACATGAAACAGACATCTAAACAACAACACAAATTAGAATAAACATGAAACAGACATCTAAACAACCACACCAATTAGAATAAACATGAAACAGACATCTAAACAACAACACCAATTAGAATAAACATGAAACAGACATCTAAACAACCACACCAATTAGAATAAACATGAAACAGACATCTAAACAACAACACCAATTAGAATAAACATGAAACAGACATCTAAACAACAACACCAATTAGAATAAACATGAAACAGACATCTAAACAACCACACCAATTAGAATAAACATGAAACAGACATCTAAACAACAACACCAATTAGAATAAACATGAAACAGACATCTAAACAACCACACCAATTAGAATAAACATGAAACAGACATCTAAACAACAACACCAATTAGAATAAACATGAAACAGACATCTAAACAACAACACCAATTAGAATAAACATGAAACAGACATCTAAACAACCACACCAATTAGAATAAACATGAAACAGACATCTAAACAACCACACCAATTAGAATAAACATGAAACAGACATCTAAACAACAACACCAATTAGAATAAACATGAAACAGACATCTAAACAACAACACCAATTAGAATAAACATGAAACAGACATCTAAACAACAACACAAATTAGAATAAACATGAAACAGACATCTAAACAACAACACAAATTAGAATAAACATGAAACAGACATCTAAATTATAATAATCTATACACTAATCCAGTTGATATAATACTATAGTATGTCCACGTTGAGTTGGCGCGACCACAAATGTGGCAAAAGAGGAATGCACTTGACGAAATCGGAAACCAATTAAGGTCACATGACAGTAGTAGCTCAAACGCGCGAAAACATCGACGCCCACAGTAAAAATGGGGCGGGTCTAAGGTGCGCATTATTACCGTAAGTTTACTTGTTGAGATGAAAAAGAAGCTGTGGTAGTTTCTTCCGCGGCTGTATTCAATATATGCTCGGTTATAACTAATCACCCGTAGTTTATCATTTATATAGGCTTCTAGTTGTGCGCTAAAACTGGCTGAAGGTTGGGGAGGGTGATCCAGAGCTACTAAAACTATATTCTTACTTTCTTGGTGTGACGAACTTCTGAAGTACTCAACAGTAATGTGAAGAATCCAGTACATCACCTACACTATTAGCTATGGCCACACACATTCCAGTATTACTTTGTCCTTCACACTGAATCATTCATATCATTTTATTCATGGTTAAATTTCAACTTTTTTTAATTATACAAAAAAATGTATGTAGAATGACATATACAATATATATTATATAATTTTATGATGACATGAAACTGTGGTAGATACAAGTAGCAGTTGAATTTGGAGGGTGGTAAATAGCATCCCCATAACCATAGAGAACTGTACCTATATAGATATGAGGAGTAATGGACAGCTAAAGCATAAATAGTGGCATATAGAGTCTATGATGAATTGTATATCTTATTATCTTGGTCAGCAAACAGTAAATTGTCTGAGTTTCCAAATAAATAGGCCCCATTTAAACTGGTAAGAAAATCTGAGTGGACAAACAACCCGTGTTACAAACGTACTTCACACTGTAGCTTGCTCTTGTTAAGTAGCCTTGAATAGCAACAAAGTCCTGAGTCTAAAATGAACCAGAATGTCAAGCAGAAGGGTAGAAACAAAGTCACCAAACTACAACTGCTTTTTGTTTACAGTTGTCTCTGAGGTACTGCGCACGTGGTTGGCCCGGTTTGAGCGCGTGACTAAATCCCGCCGCGTGTAGTGCGGGAAATGTGTGGTTTTATTTATTCCCATAGACTTTTCTATTAAGTTTTTAAACTGCACTTTCCCTGCTGGCTCAGAAGTTTTAAAGGGAATTTTCTGGACCGCTTCGGCACAAGCTTTCGAATGGTATAAACACCGGAAGCGTAGCTACTTCCGTTCAAAAATTATTAACGGTTTTTACTGCGCCAACTCAACTTGGACATACTATAGTGGTCTAATGCAACACATCTATACACTAATCCAGTTGTTGATATAATACTAGTGGTCTAATGCAATACATCTATACACTAATCCAGTTGATATAATACTAGTGGTGGAATGCAACACATCTATACACTAATCCAGTTGATATAATACTAGTGGTGGAATGCAACACATCTATACACCAGAGCTCTCAACTCTACGGATTCATCCGTAATTTATACTGATATTGCTTTCAGATTACGGACTACGGAAATGGAGCTAGTTTTACGGGGATGGGCGTTAATTAGAAATTATTTAATTTGGCGAGCGAGCGAGACACTTACAGGGGTAACACAATCGAAAATCGGGGATGTCAGTTTATTTATTTGTATATATGTATGGACGTATGTAAGGCATTTTTGTACTTTGACCCTCGCGTTTTTGTGTTAGTTCGGTTGTCGACCCCGTCCCAAATTGCACTAAACAGAATCCTCTGGTTTATCGATCAGTACCCGTATCACCCTAGAAATTGAATTGTTTACTGTTTTGAATTCTTTTGCCGGTGCAGTTCAAACTTGACAACTTAAGGGGACTTCCATTTTCGATTAGAGGTTAGTGGCGGTGGTAAGTCCATGCGCTCTTTGTCATGGTTAAGCCGTACGACACAGTATTTACCCGAAAATACCATTGTCCACTAGGAATAATGCGAAGGTAAGTCTGTGTAGGTGTGTTCCAGCTGTGTCAAAGCATTGTGTGTTACAACCACTACTTAGTAAATAATATCACAAAGAAAACTTTGAATAACGTGTATTGTTTTGTTGTTGTTTTTTTCCCCTTCAATTCAAGCAGTTGCAGAGAGTTGTTACTATGGCACTGAAATCCCTTTACCCTGTATGCTAAATTTAAAAACTGGACCTTATTTTCAGTAGCTTCAGTGTTAGAAGTCAATAAAAATAGTCTAGTCTTTAGGCTCGCTCGCCATTTGTGCTCAAGCACACCACTAGTTATTTGCTATGGATGCTGTAAAGAAGAAGTGTCAAGCTGGAGGGAAGTTCAAATCCTCTTGGAAGCTCCCAGATGGTATCATAGCAAGTTCTAAGGGTGACCAATATGCTCATTGTAAATTGTGCAAGTCTGATTTTAGTGTAGCCCATGGAGGCTTCAATGATATAACACGTCATGCTAGAGGGCCTACACATCAGCAGAGATTCAAGGATAGCAATAGCACTAAGAGTATAGCAGGCATGCTTGGTCAACCCTCAGAGCTGTCACACATTCGTAAGGTTACCACAGCAGAAGTTATCATGTCAAATTTTATTGCCATGCATAATATCTCATTTCTAACTGCTAATCATCTGTCTTCATTATTTGCGACAATGTTCCCTGATTCCAAGATAGCATCTGATTTCTCGTGCAAATGCACTAAAACACGAGCTATTATATGTGAGGCTCTTGATCCATATCACAAGAAGCCTATTGTTGAAAATGTTCGGAATGTCCCATATAGTTTAATGTGTGATGAGTCCAATGAAAAAGGTGACTCTGTAAAACTTCTTACTATCTTAATTAGGACTTTTGAATGTGAACATTCGTCTATTGCAACAAGGCATCTTCACACAGTGGGTATTACTGGCATGACTGCAGTTGATATTTTCGAAGCCATTAAGGATGTGTTGGTGAAATATGGGTTAGAATTTTCCAACCTTGTGAGTTTTGCTTCTGATACCTGCAATGTGATGAAAGGGGTGCGGAATGGTGTATCAGCCAAAATTCGGCAAGAGCAGCCCAAAGTTCTAGATATCCACTGCATATGCCATGTGGTTAGTCTCTGTGTGAAGTCTGCGGTTAAAGCTCTCCCGATAAAAATTGATGAAATTTTAGTTGATATATATTACCATTTTCATAATAGCGTTAAAAGTATTGCATCACTAAAAGAATATGCTGAATTTTGTGATGTGGAATTTAAAGTAATTTTAAAACATTGTGATACAAGGTGGCTTTCTTTACGGCGTAGTATTAATCGTGCAATAGAAATGTGGGATCCATTATTGTCCTACTTCACAAGCCATCCTGAGGTAGAAAAGGCTGGAAGAGTAAGAACAAATTATTCTAATCTCAGTGACCCTTTTAATAAGTTGTGGATGCTATTTCTTCATAATACTCTTATTATTTTTGATACATATAATATATATTTCCAAAGCACCAAAATGGCTACTATTCATAAGCTTCACTCCCATAGTGAGCGTTTGCTAAAAAAATGTGCTTACTTATTTTGTCAAGTCATCGGTAATTCGAGCAAAAGCTCACAATTTGACAGAAATAGATTATTCAAATCCCATAAATCAGCTATCTGATGAGGATGTTTTTATTGGTGATGACACTACTGCTTTTCTCCTAAATTCAATTGAAAATGAGGGACTTAGTGCTAATAACTTCTATAAACATGTAAGGTCATTTTATGAGGCATTTGTAAACAAACTAATATCTAAATTTGATTTTATGTCACAAATCTTCCAATCATTGAAGCTTCTTGATTCGTCAGAGTGTCAGAATCTAAGTTTATCAACTTTTGAAGGGATTAGTGAGACCTTTGCTATTGATTTTGACCTGGGGGCTGTGAAGATGGAGTTTAGAGAATTTGCTGTAGATGGTGACATTTCTAGCCATGATAGTGATGGTAATGCTTATGATGCTGTGAGTTTCTGGCTTCATGTCAAGTCTATGAAAACAGTCCTGGGTGATATGAAGTACCAGCATCTCTCTACCTTAGCCCTCAATTTACTTGCAATTCCAGCTAGCAATGCTGACTGTGAGAGAGTTTTTAGCTTAGTGAGGAGAATCAAAACAGATTTTAGGGCAAGTTTGCTCCCAGAGACTATCTCTTCCTTGATTGGAGTCCACTTCAATTCACCATTTCAATGTTGTAGCCAAACGGATTTCCCAACATCTTTCCTTGACAAAGCAAAATCATGCACCAGAGAAATGAATGCAAGTTATCGTATTAACAAAGAACAGCAAAAACAATAATTATTTTATCCTATAGGTAGCTCATGTATCATCTCTTTCTGTCAATTATTATTATTTATTATGAAGGGGGAAATACTGAAATGCTCATCAAAATACTGAAATAGCATACCAGTAATACTGAAAAAGCAATTCTTAGGTTGAGAGCTCTGATACACTAATCCAGTTGATATAATACTAGTGATGGAATGCAATACATCTATACACTAATCCAGTTGATATAATACTAGTGGTGGAATGCAACACATCTATACACTAATCCAGTTGATATAATACTAGTGGTGGAATGCAACACATCTATACACTAATCCAGTTGATATAATACTAGTGGTGAAATGCAACACATCTATACACTAATCCAGTTGATATAATACTAGTGGTGGAATGCAACACATCTATACACCAATCCAGTTGATATAATACTAGTGGTCTAATGCAATACATCTATACACTAATCCAGTTGATATAATACTAGTGGTGGAATGCAACACATCTATACACTAATCCAGTTGATATAATACTAGTGGTACTGCAACACATCTATACACTTAACCAGTTGATATAATACTAGTGGTGGAATGCAACACATCTATACACTAATCCAGTTATATAATACTATGGTCTTAATGCAACACAATCTATAACACTATCCAGTTGATATAATACTAGTGTGGAATGCAACCATCTATACCGCTAATCCAGTTGATATATACTCGTGGTGAAATGCACACATCTATACACTAATCCGTATATAAATAATACTAGTGGTGGAAGGCAACACATCTAACACTAATATCCAATTGATATAATACTAGTGGTCTAATGCCAACACATCTATACACTAATCCAGTTGATATAATAAATAAGTGGTGGAATGCAGCACATCCTACACTAATCCCGTTTATATAATCTAGTGGTCTAATGCAAACACATCTATACTCTAATCCAGTTGATATAATACTAGTGGTGGAATGCAACACATCTATACAGCTACTCCGTTAATAATACTATGGTCTAATGACACATCTTACCACTAATCCAGTTGATAATAATACTATTGGTGGAAATGCAACACATCCTATACACTATCCAGTTTGATTAAAACTATTGGTCTAAGGCAACACTCTATACACTAATCCATTGATATAATACTAGTGGTGGAATTCAACACTCTATACACAATCCAGTTGATATAATACTAGTGTCTAATGTCATACATTCTATACACTAAATCCCGTTTGATATAATACTAGTGGTGGATCACCACATCTAGACACTAATCCAGTTGATATAATACTAGTGGTCTAATGCAACACATCTATACACTAATCCAGTTGATATAATACTAGTGGTCTAATGCAACACATCTATACACTAATCCAGTTGATATAATACTAGTGGTGGAATGCAACACATCTATACACTAATCTAGAGAAGTAATAAGTCAAATTCACCATCTAAATTTAAATTAAACTACATAAACAATTTCTTACTTGTAAAAAAAATTCACTGTCCCTTTGCCGAGCAAATGATTTAAAGGAGTCGACGATCAAACCTAAAAATAGAACACGTAACTTATAAACTCACACCTAAATAAACATCATGTAAGGCTTCTCGAGCTAGGTTGGGAGCATGGTTAGCTTCTATAAATAATCAGCATCCATTGTACACATCATTAATACTATACCGAATATAATACAAATACTCCATCAATACTAGCACAACTCCTACTCCATCAATACTAGCACAACTCCTACTCCATCAATACTAGCACAACTCCTACTCCATCAATACTAGCACAACTCCTACTCCATCAATACTAGCACAACTCCTACTCCATCAATACTAGCAGAATCCTACTCCATCAATACTAGCACAACTCCTACTCCATCAATACTAGCAGAATCCTACTCCATCAATACTAGCACAACTCCTACTCCATCAATACTAGAACAACTCCTACTCCATCAATACTAGCACAACTCCTACTCCATCAATACTAGCACAACTCCTACTCCATCAATACTAGCACAACTCCTACTCCATCAATATTAGCACAACTCCTACTCCATCAATACTAGCACAACTCCTACTCCATCAATACTAGCACAACTCCTACTCCATCAATACTAGCAGAATCCTACTCCATCAATTCTAGCACAACTCCTACTCCATCAATACTAGCACAACTCCTACTCCATCAATACTAGCACGACTCCTACTCCATCAATACTAGCACAACTCCTACTCCATCAATACTAGCACAACTCGTACTCCATCAACACTAGCACAACTCCTACTCCATCAATACTAGCACAACTCCTACTCCATCAATACTAGCAGAATCCTACTCCATCAATATTAGCACAACTCCTACTCCATCAATACTAGCACAACTCCTACTCCATCAACACTAGCACAACTCCTACTTCATCAATACTAGCACAACTCCTACTCCATCAAAACTAGCACAACTCCTACTCCATCAATACTAGCACAACTCCTACTCCATCAATACTAGCACAACTCCTACTCCATCAATACTAGCACAACTCCTACTCCATCAATACTAGCACAACTCCTACTCCATCAACACTAGCACAACTCCTACTCCATCAATATTAGCACAACTCCTACTCCATCTACTAGCACACCTCCTACTCCATCCAATACTAGCACAACTACTCCTGACTCTCCATCAATACTAGCACAACTCCTACTCCATCAATACTAGCACAACTCCTACTCCATCAATACTAGCACAACTCCTACTCCATCAATATTAGCACAACTCCTACTCCATCAATACTAGCACAACTCCTACTCCATCAATACTAGCACAACTCCTACTCCATCAATACTAGCACAACTCCTACTCCATCAATACTAGCAGAATCCTACTCCATCAATACTAGCACAACTCCTACTCCATCAATACTAGCACAACTCCTACTCCATCAATATTAGCACAACTCCTACTCCATCAATACTAGCAGAATCCTACTCCATCAATACTTGTCTGGGACTGTTGACCAGCCCAGACATGGACAACTACATGAAATACATGAACACTTACATATCATCTTACACTTACTCAAAACAATTTGTCACCTTCCATTTATGTACATATGTTTTCTCCCACTCCCATCTCTCTTTAATGATATTCATGCTTAATGTTAACCCACAGCACAGTCATCTTTTCATTTCTGTTATAAGCCACAGGCAAGTTCTATTAAGTTTTGTTGCTCACCTCTGACAGTCTAGAGACACAAGAAAATCTGTAGTTAGTGCTCGCTTTTGCCCTGCTACGCAAGACTGCAAGCTTCACGGCCAGCGGTTGCGGGTAGTTTTAGGGCGGAGCCTGTTAAGAGAGCTGCCTGGTCCTTCACGCCTTGTGCGAGAAGACCTCTGACGGTGCCGTAACCAAGCCTCCACAACCAAGGCCCCGGGTACGGTCACTTTCATTGGTCCTTCGAGCCGGATTCGAATCGGCACTACTGCCTGCTAGACCACTACCATCTCTCTTATCGATCGTGCGGTCCTACTTTCGAGTTCAGTACAGTCCTTGTCGCTCGTAGCTAGACTATCACTTGTCGTACTTTGTTGTTTATTCAATTCCAACCTGTAACTTCGATTCTACTGCATCACTTCTGCTTCACTTCGACCTACCTACATCTACTATGGCTCTACAATCATCCAAAGACTCGTTGCAGACTGATCTGGAACATCTGAAACGCCAGCGCGCATACAAGCGTGGCTTGGTGACTAAAACAGAACGCAAGATAAAGTCCCTTTTCGAGAGTCATCCTGACGACTGGGACCCGGTCGCAATCGATGACCTTTCAGATGCACTATCCTCAGCCGTCACGGCTCACGATGTATTCCAATCACAAATTGACGAATTGCTCTTGGCTGACGCTGCTGCTTACGACTTGGAGCAGTCCGAAGCCGAGAAACACTCTGAACTCCACTCCAGCCTGCGTCTCTCTCTCAAACGTGTGAGACAGCAGCAACAAGTATGGACTGGCAGCATCAGTTTGGTGGCCGATCTCGATCGTCTATCACTCATCACTGACAAGTCTACTGCACGTTTTGCCACAAAGCTTGAGAACTTCTCAACTAGTTGTCGTTCTCTATTCAACACTCCTCCTGCTTTGCAGTCACATCCTGCCCTCAAGGACAGAATCCAGACCTTTAAGAAGTCTATCGACGAGTTCACAAACGATATCGAATCCGCCGCATCTTCAGCTACATCATCGTCTATATCTACGTCTACTTCATCTACCGATTTACGACCACGAATGGCTCCACTGAACCTGGAGATCCCCAAGTACCACGGGGACCCTCTCCAGTGGGAGGCTTTTGAGCTAGAATTAGTCTCTCTGCTCAAACATCGTGCAGTGGGATTTTCCGACACTGACAAATACGCCATTATTCGTCAGGCTATTGTCCCTCCTCAGGGCAAAGCACTTGTTTCCGACCGCCTCAAGTCTGGGGCATCGGTGGACGACCTCATTCTGGACTTACGCAAGACATACGGGAGACCACAACTGGTCATTCCAATTCTTGTCCAGAAGATCGCAGAACCTCCCAGGACCGATCAGTCAGCTACAGCGCTCCGACGTTTTAAAGAGTCTGTGTTAGACACGTACAGGGCCCTGGACACGCATCTACACGGTGACCTTGGCCTCTTCCTTCCGCACTTCCTTCGCCCCTTCTTGGATGGGAAGTTGCGGGAGGATTGGGAGCGTCTGCTTTTTGAAAAGTTGCCTAATCCAACCATGAAGGACTTGGGTGACTTCATTGAGCAGAGGCTCCTCTGGGCAGATACTCAAGCCCGTCCGACACACTCCTCGAACAACAACTTATCGTCATCGTCTACGTCGTCGTCCTCCACTTCACATCCGACTTCATATCCGCCATCCTCACCTAAGAGGAAGAGTGCCCCACCAGCCAAGTGTGCTTCGTGCGGCGAAGCACACTGGCTGGGCAGGTGTCAAGCTTTTTCTGCTCTTGACACTGACAGCAGGAATCGCCTGGTGCGAGAGAAGCGTTTATGCCTTAACTGCCTTTCTCCCGCCCACGCTGTGCGGCAGTGCACCAACCAACACTCATGTCGCCACTGCAGCCAGAGACACCACACCCTCTTACATCGGGACACACGTCCTAACAATAGCACTCCAGCAGCTCCTCCCACTGCCCCTTCCACTGTGGCAGTAGTGGACACTCCCGTCCATGCAGAACCTGCTTCCGTGGCCCAAGGGTCAGGCAACTTCATTTGCACGGTAGTAGCCCGACTTCAGCACAATGGCAAGATCACGAAAGCCAGAGTGCTCCTGGATCATGGGAGTGGGGGAAGCTTCATGACGGAGGAGCTCGCTACACACCTAGGGTTACCCCGTCACCCACAAGACAGGATATTTGAAGGCTTCGGCCAAGGGACTATTCGCTCCAAACACAAGGTTTTCGTCCCTCTGGCTTCTACAACTTCCACGTTCTCTACCAACCCAATTGAATTTTCAATCTGTGCACACGCACTGACTACTTCACCTCCTTCAGATCGGGACTCCGTGAGGGACTTGGCTACACAACAAGGCCTCGTTCTGAGCGACCCCGAGATGGGGGGTAAGGTGGATATAATTCTCGGAGAAGAGCATCCATGGGACTTATGTGGTGAGGTCTCGAGGATCAATCGTCACCGTTTCATTGCGACAGAATTCGGGTACGGTGTCGTTGGTCCTCTGGCCTCCCGCGCTCAGGTCCTCACTTTGATTCCACAAGATACTAACCTTCATGATGTCCTCGCTCGTCTCTGGTCACTTGACCACGTACCAGAAGCTTCACAACTCACAGCCAATGAACAAAGAGCTGTCCAACACTTCAAAGACACGGTCATACTCAAAGACAACCGTGTCACAGTCGCGCTCCCCTTTAAGCAAGACCCTCCCAAGCTCGGAGACACAAAACGACAGGCACTGTCGAGATTCTTCCACAATGAGCGCTCCCTCAGAGCCAAAGGGAAACTCGAGGATTTCGACACTGCACTCCGTGAGTACATCGACCTCGGTCACGCCCACGTAGTGCCCCGGGATCAACTACAACCACTCAATCCTGTCTACTACATGCCGGTCCACGGGGTGTTTAAGGACACCTCGTCAACCACCAAGGTGCGACCAGTTTTTGATGCATCTGCCAAGTCTACTACGGGTGCATCTCTGAACGACTGCTTACTTGTGGGTCCGAACTTATACCCACAACTGGCGGACATTCTCCTTCAGTTCCGTCAACACCCAGTC
>WLWD01000025.1_pt1 | contig 135626 bp, 123 predicted proteins | sample 6712731 | NCBI WGS metagenome assembly WLWD01 (sample SAMN12718690, study PRJNA576275) | sponge metagenome | isolation source: marine sponge | host: Mycale hentscheli | place: New Zealand: South Island, Marlborough, Capsize Point | collected 2014-11-01
CAACGGGCGAGCTATCGAGGTTCCTAGCAGATACTCACCTTCATAGATAGTATTCGCCCGAAACATTGGAAACACATACTCTCGCACAAACTCTTCCTGCAGATTTTCGATATAAATTTCCTTGATACCATAATCCTGCGCTTTCTTCCGTGCGGGCTCCAGCTCTTCCCCCTGACCGATGTCCGCGGTAAATGTCACCACTTCACATTGATACTCATCTTGTAGCCATTTCAAAATAATCGACGTGTCTAACCCACCAGAATACGCCAGTACTGCTTTCTTGATTCCAGACATCACACCTAAACCCAAATAGTGAAAACTCTGATTATATCATTCGCCGGTTTTTGGTTAGACAATATCGCCGCAGAATTACAGGAATATGTGTCGGTAGCAAACCCTAACCGAGGACTATTTCCAGTGCGTCAAGAATATTTCCCCAACCAACCCGATGGTTGTCACAACTTTCCTGATTCGGGAATTTTGTGTGGGTCAACGTGACCTTTGTTTTTTCCTCTTCAATCTTTTCAAAAAGAATGGAAACCATGCTCCCTTCTATTGAAAAGGGAGAGTTCCAGCTAAACTCAAGGCGAACTGGCCTTTCGATTTTCACATATTCACCATGATGAGGGATTTTCTTATCTCCCACATCCATGATGATTTCAAACCCACCCCCAGTACGGGGATCATTACTTACCTCGGGGCCAGGCATGCCTGGTTTCGGTAAGATAAAACGAGCCAGGGCTTCCGGATCGAGCCAGGCATCGAAGGTGGCTTCGGGGCTTGCGCTAATTATTTTGCTAACTTCAATGGTAAGTTCATTCATGCTTGTTTCCTATTTCGTTTTCAAGTTGTTCAAGGCTCAATAGCCAAACAGATTTCAATTTATTGAGCCACTTTTCGATCAAATCCACACCTTGGAGATTAGCGTTTATCCAGTGCTCTCTCCCCAGAGTTTTCCGTTCCACCAGTCCCGCTTTTTCCAGAATCTTTAAATGTTTGGAAACTCCATTCAGCGACATGTCATAGTATGACGCCAGATCCGTAACCCGACATGGGCCCTGTTGGCAGAGCTGGGTTAATAGCTCCCGCCGGGTAACATCACTGAGCGCCTTAAATGCATCCGTCAGGTCAAGCATCAACGTACCCAAACAAATCCGAATAAATGCGTGACGACTGTTTCTTTTTCATAAAATTCTATTTGCATATATTCAACCATATAGTTGAATATATATGGTTGATGATAAAAACGCAAGCGCGTTTGTTAACTTCAGACAGATAAACAGTCTGATGTCATTGGTGGTATTTTCAATGCGGTTTGAGTAGAATCCCTTTTTGAGCGCCAGAATCTGGCGCTTTTTTGTTTTTGGCTTCGTGTCGATTCTCGTTTTCACGAATCCTGCCTGTGGAATCATAACTATGCCTATTCGCCATTTTCTGGAACTGTCAGACCTGACATCTGATGAAGTCAGAGAACTTATTGCACGTGGAATTCAACTCAAGGCCCAGCGAAACCAGAACGAAACCGGTTCACTGATGAAAAACAAGACCGCCGTACTGATCTTCGAAAAATCATCCACTCGAACCCGGGTCTCCTTTGAAGCAGGAATCAATCAGTTAGGGGGAAGCGCTATTTTTATGACTTCGTCTGATTCCCAGCTTTCCAGGGGAGAGCCTATTGAGGACACAGCGAGGGTATTGTCCAGAATGGTGGACCTGATTATTATGCGCACCGGTTCTCATGAAAACCTGGTGAGGATGGCGGAACATGCTTCCATTCCCGTTGTAAACGCCTTATCCGACTTCAATCACCCCTGCCAGCAGCTCGCCGATATTCAAACATTTATGGAGCATCGAGGTGATCTTCGAGGGCACAAGGTAGCCTGGATAGGAGACGGGAACAATGTCTGTCATTCCTGGATGAATGCTGCAAAGTTGCTTGACTTTGAACTAGTTGTGGCAACACCGGAAGAATTTGAACCTGATGCTGATTTACTTGCCCATTGCGGCGATCACGTTACCTTAACCCGCCATCCCACAGATGCTGCGCAAAACTCCAGTCTCGTCGTCACAGACACCTGGACGGGTATGGGTCAGGAAACAGAAAAAGCAGAAAGGGAAAACGCATTTTCAGGTTTTTGTGTGGATCAGACTCTGATGTCCCTGGCTAATAAAGATGCCCTGTTCATGCATTGTCTGCCGGCCTACCGGGGTTATGAAGTCACGTCCGAAGTTATTGACGGGCCACAAAGTGTTGTGTGGGACGAGGCAGAAAACCGATTGCACGCGCAAAAAGCGCTAATGGAATTCCTCCTCTTACAAACTGATTCTCCGGAGTAACCCCAGAGAAATTCTGTTGGAGAGACTCATCGTCATTTGCTCTATACTTATTTGCTCTATACTTACCTGGAAGACTCATCTCCATTACGGTTGAAACCCCGGAAGAGCGATTTCTCTGATTCGAGAATGATATGATCCGTGGAAGTAGAATCAATTAGGTCATAGATGACTCATCTTTACAAATTACTCTGGGATATTCGCTCCAGGTCACCAACATTAAAACAGACACTGTCACCTGTTCTTTGATCTACGTTAATTCGATGAAAAAAATTCTCATTTTGTATTACAGCCGCCATGGATCTGTCGAGGCACTATCCCGGTATATTGCCCAGGGCGTAGAGAGTGTCGATCAGTGTGAGGCAGTATTACGCACCGTTCCCAGCGTTTCCACCGTCTGTGAAGCCACTGAAAAAGAAATACCTCCCAGTGGCGACATTTATGCATCAACGGATGATCTCTCGGATTGCGACGGACTCATACTTGGAAGCCCCACTCGTTTTGGCACAATCGCATCACCGTTAAAGTTCTTCTTCGATCGAACCGCGCCCCAATGGTTAGCAGGAGCATTGTGCGACAAACCCGGCGCTGTTTTTACTTCCTCTTCTTCCATGCACGGTGGACAGGAAAGTACATTACTCTCCATGATGCTGCCTCTTATTCACCATGGCATGGTTATCGTTGGGGTACCATTTAACGGAACCAATCACAGTCATACCTCAAGTGGGGGCACCCCGTATGGCGCAAGCCACGTTTCGGGGGCTGATAACCGCAGCGATATCACGACTGATGAAAAAGCTTTTGCGCAGATACTAGGTAGAAGAGTAGCGAACTGCGCACAAGCGCTGGGGAAACTCTAAAGATTAGAGAGGTTAGGGGAGGGGTTAGAATCAGAGGACTAGGGCAGAGGACTAGGGCAGAGGACTAGGGCAGAGGATTAGGGCCAGATAAATTATGCACTACGACTTCTCTTTGCCAGAGAACCACCAGGTCGTAGCCAATTTATAGCAGCGTTTTAATAAATGGAACGGTAATTTTTCGGTGCTCTGCCAAAGATGTTCTATCAATTCTCTCTAACAACGCAAATAGTGCGGAAGTATTCCGATCATAGTGAGTCATGATGAAGTCAACAACCCTGTCTTCCAAATCAAAACCCCGTTTTTGAGCCCGGAATTTTAGTGCAGCGACCTTGGCATCATCCGTGAGTTTTTGCAATGCAAACACTCCACCGCTCATTAGTCTCGACTGCAAATCCCGTAACTCAAAATTGATTGCTGCTGGTGGCAGTGTTCCGCTGACAATCATTGCACCCCATTGGCTCATTACTTTTTCATATAAAGAAAAAATCGCTTCCTGAGCTACCTGGTTTCCTACCAGATTTTGCACATCGTCGACACACACTAATGCACAGTCCTGAACCTGGCCCAAATCGAAAACCCGCCCCGAGCCCGGTTCAATTGGAAGATACAAATAGCCCTGACTTCTTAGCTCCAAGTGGTAGCAACAGGCGTTCAGCAAATGGGTCTTCCCACTTCCCTGTTCGCCCCAAAGATAGATAACGCGCTTAGCCCGGTTTCCATCCAATACACAAAAGAGTTCCTGCAGCAGCGCCTCATTTCCCTGACGGAAAAAACTGTTAAAGCTGGTTTCATCAGAAACCGAAAAAGGTAGTATGGCCTGTTCAACCATCAGGAAATGGATTATCCACCTTTTCCTGTTTAATCCCCCACAGCCAAACATACTGAACACCACTAACTACGGTGGTGATGAGTACTCCAAAAATTAGCACATCAACAAACATGGGAATGGTGAGCCAGTTTACTTTTTCCACCAGGACAACAACCATGAGCGCGATTTGCAAAAATGTATTGATTTTACTGACATAGGTGGGCGTCATCTTGACATCGTTGCGAAGGGCGACCAATACCAAAAAACCAACCACGATCACAAGATCACGAAACATCACCACAATTAGCAACCAAAAAGGAATGTCCTGTAGTATTGCCAGCATGATATAAGCACTCGCAATCAACACCTTGTCGGCAATAGGATCAAGAATCGCACCTAACTGTGATGCACAGTTAAACTTCTTTGCGATATAGCCATCAAGACCATCCGTGATCCCAGCAACAAAAAAAAGAATTAGGGCCAAATCATAACTACTGTCCCTTAACAAAAGCACTAGAGCTGGGCATATTGCGATACGCAGCATAGTGAGGATGTTGGGAACCTGAGATAGCAATGGAAAACCTGTTTATAAATCTGAGAGATGGATTATAGAGAAGAAATATGAGTAAGGCATCAACTGAAGCTCCCAACTAAATTCCATTAGACTGGCCTTTCGACCACTCCATATATTGAGCCAGGTTCCAAGGCATTTTAACTTGCCTAAGGATTTAGAGCAAAGTGGTTTTTGCAATATTTCGTGATGTCTGTTTGCGATCATAGCCCCGAAGATAAGCCGTGCGGTGTTCAGCTACCATACAGGACAGGTTGTTCTCCATCAGGCATAATCACGCCCTTTAACAATGAGATTCTGAAATAGCTGTGGACGATCAAAATCCAGATATACCCTCCCTGAGTTATCGCGACAGTGGCGTGGATATTAGCGCTGGAGATGAGTTGGTAAATCGCATTAAACCGTTGGTGAAACGAACCCATCGACCCGGCGTAATCGGGGGGCTGGGAGGGTTCGGCGCATTATTCGAATTACCTATCCACCGATTCAAACAACCCATACTTGTCTCAGGTACTGATGGAGTGGGTACCAAACTGACGCTCGCGGGAATGATGAATCGGCACGACACCATTGGTATTGATCTGGTAGCTATGTGTGTTAACGATATCATCGTCGCGGGTGCAGAGCCCCTATATTTTCTGGATTACTTTGCATCTGGAAAACTCCATGTTGAGCAGGCTGAAGCGGTGATTAAGGGTATTACGGATGGTTGTCTGCAGGCCGGGTGTGCGCTTAGCGGTGGAGAGACCGCTGAATTACCAGGCATGTACGACGACGGTGATTATGATTTGGCAGGATTCGCTGTTGGGGTTGTGGAAAAAGATCAGATGTTATCCCCGAGCAATGTTTCCAGAGGGGATGTCATACTCGGACTTGAATCATCTGGCCCCCACTCAAACGGGTACTCGTTAATTCGTAAGATAATCGCGCTACACCAGCCAGATCTACACCAGCCGTTTCTTTCGCAATCAACCAACAGCTCTAACCCGGCACTAGGTGATGCCTTAATGGAACCAACCCGGATTTACGTCAAATCCATACTCGCTCTACTGGCTGAGACCAGAGTATCAGCACTATGCCATGTTACTGGAGGTGGTTTGTTGGAAAATCTGCCCAGAGTTCTACCCACAGGAGTAAATGCCCGCATCACCTTATCGAACTGGCCCATGACTGATATATTTAAATGGCTACAGGAAAAAGGAAACATCGAACAAAACGAACTATTCAGAACTTTTAACTGCGGCATTGGAATGATAGTTTGCCTGCCTGAGACCCAAGTGGATCAAGCTGTCGATGTGCTTTCCCAGGAAGGAGAAAAAGTCCATATCCTCGGTCAAATAGAGCGAGCAGCGATCAACCTGACCAACCTCCAGTGGTTATATTTACCTAGAGGCGAAGGAGACTGTTAACATTTACCGTGAAATGCACTTTTGTGGCTATTTCCTGTCCTGATGGCACCACGAATTGTCCCAATAGAGGGTGACTACTCCTTGTCGTAATACCTGGCCAGGACAAAACCACCTCACTCAGGTAAACGTCAATACCCCCCTTGGAGCCCCTGCAAGAAATCGAAATCCTTTTAACTTGAACACATTCAAAAAATATAAGACCCAAACGGCGAAGCAAGCTTATCCTCTGGATCTTGTTGTTCTAATTTCGGGGAGCGGTAGCAATCTTCAGGCAATCATCGATCACATCCAGGAAGGAAAACTCGATGCCCGAATATCTGCGGTGATTAGCGACAAAGAAGGGGCTTATGGATTAGTCCGGGCAAGAAATGCATCGATTCCAACGACCACCTGTTGTCTCCAGCATTTTTCTTCGAAACAGGAATACGAAAGAGAGCTGGCGAACCTGATATCGCAATACCAACCGGACCTGCTCGTACTGGCAGGTTTTATGAAAATACTCTCAGCGGATTTCATCGAAGGTTTTCCATCCCGGATACTAAATATTCATCCCTCGTTATTACCAAAGTTCAAAGGGCTAAGCACCCACCAACGGGCCATCAACGCTGGAGAGGTTAGCCATGGTGCTACCGTACACATTGTCACACCCGACCTTGATAGCGGCCCAATCGTCCTTCAATCCGAGGTCATTATCGATGACGATGATGATGCTGAAATACTGGGTAAAAAAGTACTTAAAAAAGAACACATGCTTTATTCACGTGCGATACAGTATTTTGCAGATAATCCAGGCATCCTGGGAAAAGGTACGACTTTCCCTATACAGACTTACATATCACCAGAATAAATTGGAACCGGGACCGCAGCATTGAAATGCGAGTCGGGTATACAGCGATAGCAAAAAACATAACAACTCACATGAACCACCTCAAACATCCTGGTCAAATCGTTATCCAATTCATCCTGGCAATTACTGTGACACTTCTGGGGAAAAGCGCGTTGGCCTTTGAGATAGATAGTCAGACGCTCCGATACTCTGTTGAGTATGCAAAGCAAAACGCCGGTGAACTTGAAGTTGTTATTCAGCACAATACAGATCAGGTCTCTATTACTACCATTAGCCACTTAAGCTTATTGGCGAGAATGTTTCTCACAGCACAGACCAGCACGTCTGTTTTCAACCTTAATGACGGTAACGTTGAATTGGAGAAAGGCCAGGACTATCTGAAAAAGGATGGATCACTGGTTCATAGTTTTACCATTGACCAGGGAACACAAACTATCAAATTCCTGAATGGAGAAACTGTCTCTATGGACCCCAGTCACTTATTGGATGCAGACAGTTTTCCCATTGGATTAATGAGTAGCGAAATTGAGATGCTAAAAGGCAAAATCGTCAGGGTAGTAAGTGGAAAGCGAACCCGGCTCTATCGATATCGCGCCCCGCAGCAAGAGACGGTGGATACCAGACGTGGAAAAGCTGAAACATGGAAAGTGACCCGGGAACGACTGGATAACCCTGAAAGTACCGTGACCTTTTGGCTAGATAGGGAAAACGGCCTGTTACCAATTAAAATTATTACTTCGAAAAAAGGCAGAAATACGCTACTCACCCTAACTCAATGAATAATTTCAGTTCCAATCCTTACATTCAATAAAGGCAATAAAGGGCGACTATCTCACAATAAATTGATCAATGACTGAATCCAAAACTTCCTCTTTGTAATCACTACTCACCACCGCTTTACCAATATCTTCAAGCAAAATCAGCTTTAGATTTCCGTCTTCCACTTTTTTGTCCAACTTCATCAACTCAAGCATTTTTTCTTTTGTCAGACCAGCAAAAGGTTCTACGGGTAGCGAGGCTCTCTTAATCAACGACTTCGTTCTTGCCAGAGATGCTTCGCTGAGCCAGCCCAATTGACGAGACATCTGAGCAGCCATAACCATCCCGATTGCAACGGCTTCTCCATGTAACCATTTTCCATATCCAAAACCCGCTTCAATGGCATGCCCAAAAGTGTGTCCCAGATTTAGCAATGCCCTAATACCGCTTTCATGCTCATCCTGTTCAACAATTCTTGCCTTATTGATACAGGAACGTTCAATAATATAGGCCAATGCTTCTGGCTGTTTCTTTATCACGAGCTCGATGTCCTGTTCCAGCCATTGAAAAAACTCAGGATCATTAATAAGACCGTACTTAATCACTTCAGCAACTCCAGAAGCAAACTGCCTATCATCCAGGGTCTGCAGACTACTCGTGTCTGCTATCACTCTCACCGGCTGATAAAAGGCACCGATCATGTTTTTACCCCGAGGGTGATTAACAGCAGTTTTTCCACCAACAGAGGAATCAACCTGGGAAAGCAATGTCGTGGGAATCTGAATGAAGGCGACCCCTCTTTGGTAACATGCTGCGGCAAATCCAACCATATCGCCAATCACACCACCCCCTAATGCAATTAGCGTTACCTTTCTATCGCATGGAATAGCTAACAGTTTGTCAAAGATGCCCTCTGCGGTCTGAAGAGTCTTGGTGTGCTCCCCATCGGATAAAATAATCTCAAAAACCTGTTTACCCTTTAGTGATTGTTTAACCTGGTCCAAAAATAGCGGCGCAATTCTGTCATTGGTAACAATTACAACCTGCTTACCTGAAACCCAGGGAGCTAATTCTTCAGACTGTTTGAGTAACCCATCTGCAATTCGAATTTGATAGCTCCGATTCCCCAGATCAATGTTGACTGTCTTCATGATTAACGAGCATCTGTTGAATTTTTTTTGCCATTTTTGCAGCCGATTCGGAATTAGCATCCACCACGATATCTGCAGCCTCTTTATACATCCCATCCCTCTCCTCTATTAACATCCGTATTTTTTCTTTCGGATTATCCGATTGAAGCAAAGGGCGTTTTCTACATCCCCTAAGCCTACTCCACAACAAGCCAAGTGATGCCCGCAGATAAATTACCAGACCGGATTCCCTCATCATAAGACGGTTTTCCTCACGAAGAACAATTCCTCCGCCAGTAGAAATCACCTTTCCTGACAATTCCGACACCTCTTTCAACAACGCGGATTCCCTATCACGAAAACCCGATTCTCCCTCAACTTCAAAAATGTAGGATATAGCGACACCTGTCCTGGTTTCCATCATTTGATCTGTATCGAGGAAATCACGCTCCATCAGATTTGACAGTTTTCGACCGACAGTGGTTTTACCCGCCCCCATCAAACCGACTAAGTATATGTTACCTTGCACTACTCACTTCTCTAGTTCTAGTTGAGTCAGATCCTGGAGACACCAACTGTATTCAATGAAATAATTGTCGCAAAAAACGGGAATTCCAGCACTCCGGATCAAAAAGCTATTGTACCTCCAAAGCGGAATCAATAATGCGTGGAGTGAGAAATATTAGTAACTCCGAACGGTTGTTTCTTTTCACTTTTTTACGAAACAACGCACCGAGATAGGGAATATCCCCGAGCACAGGAACTTTGGTAATACGATTGAAAGCTTCTTCTGTATATATGCCACCGATGACCACCGTTTCGCCATCATCCAACAACGTTTGAGTGTTAATGCGACGGGTATTTACTGTATCTGTATTTGCGGATACAAATGCATCATTGGTGATATCAACATCCAGAATAATATGATTGTCCGGCGTAATTTGAGGCAATACCGTCAAACTGAGCATCGCTTTTTGGCCTTGGGAGCTGGAAGTACCAAACGCCGTACCAAATGTTGTTAATCGCTCCTGGCCTTGCTCAATACTGGCCTTACGCTTATCGGTCGTCATAATTTTTGGATTCGCTAATACCCGGCCATTTCCCTCGGCCTGAAGCGCAGAAATTTCAAGATCCAACAGACTTAGGAAACCTGAACCCAGTTTCGCGAGAGTAAATGCATAAGACCCTGCAGCTTCTCCGCCAATAGCACTTGCCGGAAGGTTCACACTTAAAGCACTATCATTAGTATACGGATTAGCATTTTCTATTTTTCCACTTCCCGAAATTCCATTATTCGTGTTCTGCACAGCGCTTCCGGGGACCCGGGTAAAGCCCAGTCTTGCACCAATATTCCTACTAAAATCTTCATACGCGGTAATAATTCGGGTTTCTATCTGAACCTGCCGAACCGGTATATCCAGTCTGGAAATCAGTCTTTTCAGTTCATCCAATTTGGTGGCTGTATCCTGGATAAGCAAGGAGTTGGTTCTCGAATCAACGGTGACGCTTCCTCTTGACGAAAGCAGGGAGTTTTTCTCAGTTTTGGTTTCGCTCACCGAAGTTGCTCCAAAAATGGACTGCTCAATGCCGGTTTGAACTGCTTTCACCGACTTTAGCATTGCAGCCATGTCTTCTGCTTTGGCGTAGCTAATTCCTATCAACTCGCTTGTCAGTGGTTCCAGTTCTGCTTTTGAATTAGTTAATTCCAGCGCTTGCCTTTCTTTGGCAACCATTTCTGCAGTAGGGGCAATCCATATGATTTTCCCTGATCGCCGCATTGACAACCCCCTGGTCTGCAATATCACCTCCAAAGCCTGATCCCAGGGCACTTCTTTCAAATTCAAAGAAAGCTCTCCCTCCACAGCATCGCTAGTCACAAGATTAAGATCGGTAAAATCTGCGATAATCTGCAACGCCTCCCTAACCGGGATCGAACCAAAATTCAGGGTAATTGGTGCTCCCACATACAGTGATTCATTTCTTACCTGAACCTCCCCTGTGCCAGACAACCCGGGACGAATTTCCACTCTCAGCCTCCTTGCTTCCTGGCTAGTCAGAATACTCACGGGTAGTCTCGTATGGACTTGCACTACCACCTCATTGTGATTTTCATCTATCTCAATCACAGAGACAGGTGTTGCGAAATCAATGACTTCTAACCGTGGCGCAACGGTGTTCGATAAGCCAGTATCAACAAAACGAATCATCACAACATCATCATCCATCACTATTTCCGCTTCCTGCGGAACCTTTAGGAAATCGATAAAAACCAATCCAGCTCCCTCCATACTCCGATGGAAATCTATGTTTTCAATCATATTTCCATCATTAGCACGAGTGGGGTGTTTATCTGATATCACGCTTCCCAGCGGCTGCAATTCGCCTTTCTCTTTTGCCCAGGCGGCAAACCCGGCAACATGACATCCGATGAATGTCACGAACAACACCGAAAAACAAAGTAGCTTCCTGCTCCTCATCATCTTCATCCCTTAAAATAGATTTCATATTTCTCCAGTATCGAGCAAGCCCAGAAGATGAAGCTCCCCCAAGGAGAAACACCCGAATTTCCATTTACTTCCCCAACAAAACAGCTCAATAATCCTTAACCATGCTCAACTCGACATCTTTTCGGATCCATTGGCCCACCCTGTTTTTATGTGTCTCCTGTAAGGTTAGTGAACCTCTATTGATACGAATCACCTTCCCCTTGTTCCGACCAATGTAGTTACCTATAGACACTTTTATAGTTAATGCATCAGGGGTTCGAATTACACCCCACTGTTGATTCTTTTTTTCCAATAAACCAACTAGGGTCAGCGCTTTCAGATCATAGGTCTCCAGCTTCTCCAACGGACGTCTTTTACTTTCTTCGCTTACTATCTCGTTATTTTTCTTACGGATTTCAATTCTGGGGGTGACACGGTCCAAATCGAATATATCGATGGTATTTATATGACTGTGCTCCTTGTCATTGGTAGAGGATTTTTTAAGCCTTAGGCTTATTGAGCTTATTGGGCTTATCTGCTGTTTTTTAACAAGCTGACTACTGACCCAGTCCTCCAGACCATGTCGGGACTCCATCGGCGAACAACCGTACAATAATGAAACGACACTGGGCAATAAAACCAATCCAAACCATCGTACCCCGGAGCTCCCTGGCATGGAGACCAGAGGCTTCATATACCCTCAATCTCCGCCATGCCGTTTGCCCTAAGTTTGTAATCATGTAATGTTGCCGTAATTGCCAAAGAGTTTTCAGATCGTTCGATGCTCATTTCCTCAACACTGATCAAAACTGCTTTTCTACTAATCTCATGAAGGAAGTCTGTGAACTGCAAGTAGACGCCCTCCCCATAAATAGATACTGGCCAGATTTCGTAAAACGTTTTTGTTACCTTTTTGTCTGGTTTTAGTTGACTAAAGATTAAACCGCTTTTCATTCCCTGTTCGGAAACGATACTCAGTATTTCAGATGAGCTTGGGGTCTGAGGAAAAATAGACAAAGCCAAATCGAGTTTCGATTCGGCTTTGTCCAATTGCTGTTTTTCATTTTGCAAAGCGAAAAATTCATCTTTTCTAACCAAAAAAGTGGCTCGTTTTTTTTGCTCCCGTAATAACAATCTTTCAAGTAGTTGTTTTTCTGGGGAGATGAACACAAATTCTCCAACGAGCAAAACTCCAAGAGAAATCAAACAGACTACGAACCATCGAAACTTCCTTGGCCAACTCGACAAACGATCAAATTCAATTTCGCTCCATTTTCCAGAACTAAGCCTCATTGGCCTCGATAACGATTAGTTGGAATTCACTGATGGATTGCCCATTTTCTACCGCAGTATTAATCACTTCGAGACTCACATCTGAAAACCATTTTGACGACCGAAGATCGTGACCCAGACTGTAAACAGAAGCTGCCAATTTTGTTCGGCCTTTCAAAATCAACTTGCCATCAACCCTCGCGACACGATCATATGCCGTGCCAGCGGGTAATGTTCTGGCCAATTCACTCAGAGAATGATTCGTCTGTTTGTGCTTACTCCAGATTTTTTCCACTTCGAGCTCCCATTGCGGGATGTGCTTTCTTTCATCTAATGACTCCTTAAGCTCGATAATATTTTCCTCCAGTTCTTCAATTTGAGATACCAGAAAACTGTTTCTTTCAAACCGGCTCTGTTTTATTTGATTAAGGGATACAAAGCGCATCACAGTCGTTCCGATACACACTACCAGGATCAAAAAACTCACGACGATCAATCGTCTATCTTTTATTTTCGTTTCCAGATCTCTCCATGGCAACAAATTGACGCTATTCACCGCAGCCCCCTCAATGCCAAACCCGTTGCTACGCAGTACGTAAATGGGTCACTTGGGGTTCGTGTCTTATCCCTCCCTTCTCCCATTTCCATTTCCATTTCCATTTCCATTGAATCGAAGGGGTTTAGCGAACTCGTTGGAATATTGAACTGATCACCGATGTTTTTCCCAAGGCCCGGCGTTCCGGCGTATTTTCCAGACAACCAGATTTTGTCAATTTTTCGGTGAATACCTGAGGAGAAAAATAGCCTTACAGATCGCCCTAACTCCTGTAAAAGATGACGGATATACTGTTCCGAGGTGTGAATTGAGATCCCAGAACCGGCTTCGGAGATGCCAGCGCTAATACTACCATGAAGTACCATTTCCCTTCCGTAAACAAATTCGTTTTCATACCAAACCAGCAAATAGGCGACGGATTCTCCACATTCGACCACGGCATGAGTTTTGTTCGTTATGTCACTATCACTTCGTCTTGAAGATTCAAACATTCGACGTAATGCATAAATATCAACATCGACGATATCCGCCACAAATCCACATTTTTTCACTTTTCGTACAACATCATCAACAATTGACCTTCGGCACAGACAAATTTCAATCAAATCCAGGGCCTGGGTATCGTGGGTAGCGGTCGAAAGTCCTTCTTCAATGATTGAATAATCGACACTTAATTCTTCATTCGCGTCGGGCATTATTCGTTGAACCTCAGCGTCAACAATTAGAGCAAGTTCTTCCTCGCTCAATCCTTTTTCTACCTCGAGTTGATTTGAGACAATGCTGGCAGACGGGACACAGACAACAATACAGTGATTACTGTACTTACCTGATTGAAGCATCGCTGATAAGGGAGTTAATCTTTTTGGTGAATCCTTTTTTGTAGTGGAAGTTGGTGCTGAAGGATCTAACAACCCAGGTCCGCAATACTCCAAAACCGGTTTCGCTGCTGAGCCTGATAACACTACTATCCTGATTGATCCACTACTGCCAGGATCTATCCCTACAGACGTCCTATTCTTTTTTAAAATGCCATCCGCAAAACGCGTAAATTGAAACAATTCCATTGTTTACCCTCTTAATCTTCCTTGACCTGAATAACGTTATCTAACCGAAAATCCTTCGGTTTCACCCTGGATCCAGACGTTACATAGGAATAGTCGTAAAGTTTATCCGCTATCTCCTCAAAGGTCCCCCTTAGACATCACCTTTACAGCTATAATAACCCTTTAGACATTATCTTTGAAGGACCTCTTACTCTCAATAAGTAAGATTTATACCCAGAATTATTTTGGAACTGGCAAAACAATACCTACTCCTAAATGAAGTTTCTACTTATCGCTGTCGTCAAGGTTATTTCCTTTTTCACGGTTACTGCCATCGCAATGGGAGTTGGTTTAGCGCTGTATGCCGCATCTATGGTTCCAAATTTACCTACCGTAGATGAAATCCGTCAAATACCATTGAACATTCCTCTGCGAATTTACAGTAACGATAATAAACTAATCGCGGAATATGGGGATGAGCGAAGAATTCCAATCACTATTGATCAGGCACCAGCCCTGTTAATTGATGCCATTCTGGTGTCTGAAGATGATCGTTTTTATCACCATACCGGTGTCGACTTTCCCGGTCTTATACGAGCTGCATTAAGTAATTTTTCCAGTGGTTCCAAACAACAGGGAGCGAGCACGATTACCATGCAGGTGGTTCGCAATTTTTTTCTCAATCCGGGAAAAACCTACACGAGAAAACTCAAGGAAATTTTGTTGTCCTTCAATATGGAAAGAGCGCTGACCAAGGATGAAATTCTGGAACTCTATCTGAATAAGATTTTTCTAGGACATCGGTCATACGGTTTCGCAGCGGCTGCGCAGGTTTATTACGGGCAGGATCTGGCGAATCTCAGCCTGCCAGAAATTGCGATGCTTGCGGGACTACCCAAAGCGCCGTCCAATAACAATCCGATATCGAGTCCAAAACGCGCCAAAGAACGAAGAAACTATGTACTAAAACGACTTCATGAACTTGATAAAATTGATGACTTTAGTTACGAAACTGCGATCAAAGCCCCCATCACTGCGACACGAAACGTAGCCAAGGTTGATGTCAAAGCACCCTACATCGCCGAGATGGCGAGGCAGTTGATGATTGAGCGATTTGGTACTGAAATTTACAAAAAGGGACTTAATGTTACCGTAACTGTGAATAGTCGCTATCAGGAGTCCGCAAATCGTGCTTTACGTAAGGGGCTAATTGATTACGATATGCGGCATGGTTTCCGGGGAGCGCTTGAGAATTTTGATCATTCCCAGCTCGATACATTGGATGAAACAGAAGACGACGAACTAGTCAGGGAGTATCTCTCCCAATTTTCGGATAGCGGCGAACTGCAGCCTGCCATCGTCACTGACGTCGAACCGGAACAGTTTGTTGCCCGCACAAAAAACGATCGAGATATTGTAATAGCTCTGGAAGAGGTGTCATGGGCGAGGGCCCATATCGGACCGAATTCTCTTGGTCCCAAAGTTACTAGTCTTGAAAGCCTCTTAGCCAAAGGCGATACCGTTTATTTGCGTCAAATTGAGGAAGGTCCGTGGACTCTTTCCCAACTACCAGAGGTTTCCGGTGCTTTGGTAAGCCTGGACCCTCATACCGGCGCGGTTTTGGCTTTATCTGGTGGGTTTGACTACTATCTTAGTAAATTTAATCGGGCAACCCAGGCCAAACGGCAACCTGGCTCTAACATTAAACCCTTTATTTACTCCGCGGCACTAGAGAATGGATTTACCCCAAGTAGCAGAGTGAGCGCAGCACCCATTGTGATCGAAGATGATTTGGAAGGTATTTGGCGTCCGCAAAATTACAGCAAAAAATTCTTCGGTCCGACCCGACTACGGAAAGCCCTCAGTTTATCGTTAAATCTGGTGTCCGTTAGACTACTTAGATCAATTGGTATCAATAACACTGTCAACTACCTGGCACGATTTGGATTTGACCCAGAGGCACTACCCAAAAGTCTCTCACTGGCTTTGGGGTCAACCTCCATTACCCCAATTCAACTCGCTTCTTATTATTCTGCCATAGCCAATGGAGGCAAGCGTATAGAGCCCTACTTCATACATAAAGTCGTCGATTCCGAGGGCAACGAGATCTCATTGGATGCCCAAACGATACCATCCTGTGATACCTGTTTAGGATCTGGCGCTATTTCTGAAGATTCTCTGGGACTACAAACCACTACTCCGAGTGAGCCTGAGGAAAACGATTCCGAACAAATTATTTCCGAACAAAATGCCTTCCTTACCACTAGCATTATGAAGCAGGTTATCCTAACCGGCACGGGAAAAAGAGCCTTGGCTTTGGGACGCAACGATCTTGCTGGTAAAACTGGCACTACCAATGACTATCGGGATGCGTGGTTTTCCGGCTTCAGCCCGGATGTCATGACCAGTGTCTATATCGGCTTTGACGAGCCCTCCCATCTCGGCAGAAAAGAATCCGGTGCCAGCGCCGCACTGCCAATATGGGTTGACTACATGGGAGAAGTGCTTCCAGACTTTCCGGAGAAACCCATACGTATACCACCTAATATTACCAAGCGATTCATTAATAAGGACACAGAAAAGGTGACCTATCCAGAAGACCCTGATGGCTACCACGAATACTACTTAGGAGGAACAGAACCCAATAATGCGGTCGCTCAAACGTCCCGGGGTGTTGAACAGCAACCGGAGGAGGCGGTCTCCGAGACTCTTTTCTGAAGAATCCGGGCTATTTCCCAATTGGGAGAATGAAAATTCATCATTTTGATCCATCCCCAAAGTTGGGCAGCAGACTCTAAAACAGAATGTTGGTTTTATCCCGGCGGATAAGAACTACTTAGTCGTTCCTGAAGAACCCGAAAAGGCTACATATACAGTATAAACTGGATATAGTCCTGGTTTGAATCGACCGGAATTGTTAAACTGGCGTTCAGTTTCTGGTCGAACACGAGGTATATATGCTACCTGACAGCCCGGTGAATGACGATCAACTCAGTTTCTTCAACATCGTTGATCAGCTGGATACGTCCCATCCCCTGATTGCCCTTGGCAATACCCTTGACTGGTCATCGCTTGAAGCCTCCCTGAGCCAGTACTACATCGCGAAGGGGCGGGCCGCGAAACCGATCCGGTTGATGAGCGGATTGGTGATGATCAAACAGCTGTACAGCTTAAGTGATGAATCGGTGGTGGATCAATGGAAGATGAACCCGTACTTTCAGGTGTTCTGTGGTGAGGTGAGTTTCCAGACGCAGGTACCGTGCCATGCGACGGAACTGGTGAAGTTCCGCAACCGGATTGGGTCGGAGGGAGTCAGGGAGATCTTTTCGCTGTCGGTAAAACTGCATGGGAAGCTGGCAGAGGAGCAGACAGTACTGGTAGATACCACGGTACAGGAGAAGGCGATCACGTACCCGACAGACAGCAAGTTGGCGATAAGGATCATCAATCGCCTGAACAAGCTGTCGAAGTTACACGGGATACAACAACGACGAACGTACGTAAAGGAAGTGCGGTCACTTCGTTTGGCATGTCGTCATTTCCGTCACGTGAAACGACGTCGTAAGGCGAACAAGGCGTTGAAACGATTACGAACCATTGCGGGTGTGTTGCTCAGGGGAATGCCAACGGAAGTTACCGATCGATGTTCTGACGGCGCAGGAAGCGAACTTTGCGTTATACGAACGTGTTTTGTCTCAACAGCCCAAAGACAGGAACAAGGTTTACTCCCTGCATGATCCTGCTGTGTACTGCGTGGGCAAGGGGAAGGATCACAAGGCGTATGAGTATGGTCGCAAGGCGTCAGTGGTGGCGACGAAGGAGTCACAGGTGATTGTGGGGGTGGTGAGTCATGACGAACATGATCATGATTCGAAGACCCTGAAAGCAGCACTGACAGAAGCCCATACCCACCGTGAGACATCGATCAGGCTGGCGGTGGTTGACCGGGGATATCGGGGAGCGAAGAATAAAGTGGATTGTGAGGTGCTGTTACCGGGTCCTCCGCTGAAACGGGACAATGCTTATCAACGCCAGAAGAAACGGATACTGTGTCGCAAACGAAGTGCGATAGAACCGATCATCGGTCATTTGAAGCATGATCATCGTTTATTGAGGAGCTGGCTGAAGGGAGCCGAAGGAGACCGTATCAATCTGCTGATGGCGGGTTGCGCGTGGAATTTGAGAAAGTGGATGATCGCTTTCTTTTTGTTTGAAAAACCCAACGGCGGAGAGCAAACATTACTCGCCATTGCCTGTTGTCAGCCCCTTGGGACGCCGCTAATCGTCGTCTGGGTGTTGTCCTGATCCGAAGGTCGAAAATGACGCATGATCGCTAACGACATCGCGCCTTTTTTCAGGACGGACTACTTAACGTTAATAGCTAGGGTTATCTACTAAATACCGTTTTCACGATTCGATAATCCGCAGCTTTTTCCGGTTTTTGCTTCGCAGCACTAACAAGAAAGCCGATATTCATGTTCTTCCTGAAGTACCGATAGACAAAAAAATGCTAGCCAGGTAAAACCTGGCTAGCTTGTCTGACACTAGAAGTCACGACCCTTTATAGTTGGTATAATTGGAGACGGATTCCTTGCATAAACTGAGCGAGACAGACTATCTTTCTCGCCCGGAATGGTCGTTCGCAGCTTTTGCGGAATTTCCTAAGGTTTCTTAAGCAGTAATTACGCCCTTCATTTTCTCCATTGCTCTTTTTTCGATTTGGCGAATACGCTCCGCAGATACGCCATATTCATCGGCCAAATCATGCAATGTTGGCTTGTCATCACTCAACCATCTTCTAGCAACGATATCTCTGCTTCGATCATCAAGCTCGGCAAGAGCCGTGGACAATTGCTCATTTCTCAACGAGGTTTGCTCTGACTGATTCACTACATTGGCCGGATCATACCGACTGTCACCCAGAAGCTGTGATGGACTCAAGCCATAGTCATCATCATCCTGATCAGTGAAACCGTCAAATGCCACATCGTAGCTACTCAGTCTTGATTCCATTTCTCTAACAGTGGAAGTATCAACATTAAGTTGACCAGCTAAATTATCCACTTCATCGTTGTTCATCCACCCCAAACGGCTTCTTGACTTACGTAAGTTGAAGAACAGCTTTCTTTGGGCTTTGGTCGTCGCTACCTTTACCATTTTCCAATTACGTAGAACATAATCATAGATTTCAGCACGAATCCAGTGAATAGCAAAGGAAACCAATCGGACTTCCCGTGCTGGATCATATCGTTTCACCGCTTTCATTAAACCGATGCTTCCTTCCTGAATTAGATCAGTCAGAGGTAACCCATATCCCATAAACCCCCTGGCAACTTTAACAACGTGTCTCAGATGTGACAGAATCAGCTCTCGAGCTGATTCAAGATCTCCGTCTTCTCTAAATTTTGATGCCAATTCATACTCCCTCTCCTGAGACAATATAGGGGCAGCATTGACCGCACGCATATATGTGGCCAGGTTCTCGTTGGCAGATAAATTGATGGTAATTGGTAAGTTCTGAGTCATTTCCAGATCCTCCTATTTGATAGAAACGTATTTTAGCACTCTATCCCATAGAGTGCTAATCACTAAAAGAGTTCATTGGAAATAGGGTTTAAAGTCCAAACTTAAAGTCTTTTCTAAAAACAATTTGCAAAATTTCAGACTTTTCATCGTATTTGACCCTCTTTTTGCTTAATCAAGGCTTCTCGATGCTAATTCCTGGCCCAGGAGACCATATCAGTTGCTGGAAGTCGAAAAAACAAATCCTATCCTGATCCGCTCTCCTTACCCTTGCTGCAAACGGTCTGATTCTGACAGTGGTTACAGCGGTTAAAGCGGTTAAAGCGGTTTTGAAACTTCCCACAGTTCACTATGATAATACCAAGCGACTATGCGGGAATCTGACTCCCCGCATGCCCAACCCAAATTATCCTTTTCCTCCGTCAACACTATCGGGGCAAAAACCAACCACCAGTTGCCCTGGAATTGGTCATTTTCGGATTTTTCCAAAAGCAGAAAATTCCTCACTGATCACATAAATATCAACCCTGGATACATGGTTAGACATCAAAAATAAAATGGAAAAAAACATCTCCAGAATGTCTATATTAAATGCTGTTGATCCAGGACGATTCCATTTCACATGAACAGACCGCAAACGCTCATAGGATATATCGAGACAAATCCTGGTCTTCAACCAAATCTTTCAGATGGAGATCCACGTAATTGTCATCCACAACGACGACTTTCCCGGAACAATCCGCAGCTTCAAATGAAATCGATTCAAGCAACCGCTCCATGACAGTGTGCAGCCTTCTCGCTCCGATATTCTCTGTCTGTTCATTAACCTGCCAAGCCACTTCTGCGATCCGTCTGACCCCGGTTTCAGAAAAACCAAGATCGACTCCTTCCGCTTGCATCAATGCGCGATACTGCTGGGTAAGTGACGCATCCGGCTCTGTAAGTATGCGAATAAAGTCTTCTGTTTTCAGCGCTCTAAGTTCTACTCGAATTGGTAATCTACCTTGTAATTCTGGAATCAAATCCGATGGCTTGGAAAGAGCAAAGGCGCCAGAAGCGATAAAAAGAATGTGGTCTGTTTTTACCATGCCATATTTGGTGGTAACGGTAGAGCCTTCAACTAGTGGCAATAGATCCCTTTGCACACCTTCCCGGGACACATCCGCCCCGCTGGCACCTTCGGACGATCTACCGACGATTTTGTCAATTTCATCGAGAAAGACGATGCCGTTTTGTTCAACTTTTTCCAGCGCCTGTAATTTAATTTCCTCCTCATTTACCAATTTCGCTGCCTCTTCCTCAACCAACAACCTCATTGCTTCTGCAATTTTTACTTTTCTTGGTCGCTTTTTCTCATTACCCAGGTTTTGAAACATGCTTTGAAGTTGATTAGTCATCTCTTCCATTCCAGGGGGGGCCATAATTTCCACCCCAACGCCAGACGCACTTACTTCGATATCGATTTCTTTTTCATCCAGCTTTTTCTCCCTTAGCATTTTTCGGAATTTTTGCCTGGCCGCCCCGTCCGTATCACTTCCCTCACCTCTGGCAGGAGGCAGGAGAATATCCAGTATTTGTTCTTCAGCCGCATCTTCCGCCCTTGTTGTCACCTTGATCATCGCCTCTTCTCTCGACATTTTGACTGCGGTGTCCATCAAATCCTTAATAATCGAATCGACTTCTCGCCCTACATAGCCTACTTCGGTAAACTTGGTGGCTTCCACCTTTATGAACGGTGCTTTTGCGAGTTTCGCCAATCGACGAGCGATTTCAGTCTTTCCCACTCCCGTCGGACCAATCATCAGAATATTCTTCGGTGTAATCTCCCCCCTTAAAGGCTCATCCACCTGACTTCTTCTCCATCGATTCCGCAGCGCAATGGATACCGAACGTTTGGCATCTTTCTGGCCGATAATGTGTTTATCCAACTCCTCGACGATTTCCCTAGGGGTCATTTCAGTCATAACTTTGTTCTCAACGGCAAGTGATCGATTAGAAATCGAGTTTCTCGATGGTTAAATGGTCATTGGTATAAATGCAAATTTTTCCAGCAATTGTAAGACCTTTTTCGACGATGCTCGCAGCGTCCAGATCGGTATTTTCCATGAGCGCTAATGCTGCTGACTTCGCATAGTCGCCACCGGAACCAATGGCCATTACACCCTGTTCGGGTTCAATAACATCCCCATTTCCGGAAATAATAAGTGACGCCTGGCTATCCGCCACGGTAAGTAGTGCTTCGAGCCTTCTTAGCACTCGGTCTGTGCGCCAATCCTTCGCCATTTCCACTGCGGCCCGAACCAATTGACCATTATGTTTTTCCAGCTTACCCTCAAAACGCTCGAACAATGTAAATGCATCCGCAGTCCCGCCCGCGAACCCTGCAAGCACTTGATCGTGGTATAATCTTCTTACCTTCCGGGCGTTTCCTTTCATCACGGTATTACCTAAAGATACCTGTCCATCCCCGCCGATCACCACCGTATTGTCTCTTCGTACTGATAGTATTGTTGTACCTCTAAACTGTCTCATTATGTCTAACCTGCTATTTCGGGAACTTAGTTTGACCCATAAAATTAGGGGGCTTCTGCATCAGTGCGAGCGAATCGGATTGGAATGAGTAATGATCAAAGTCAAGATAAGAAATCCTCATAATAGCAAAGGCAATAGCACAACTATTGGGAAGCTTTTAAAACAGAGGTTGATTATTTCTCGCTCAAGACGTTCGTTCAGGACATTTTACAGAGGCTCTTTAGTATAAAACTCCTGATTCTTTGCAACCAAAATCACATAAAGGAATTAGGTCATATCATGACACTCTATAAATACGGACATTTGACCGATCAGCTTGCGCTGGCTAACGTAGATCGGAGTTATCATTTAACTAATTTGAGCGTTGGGGAAGGCGGCCTGGATTCCTCCTTCGGTTTCTCATTTATCCCATCCGGCTTTTTATCCTGACCCTTACCACCGCTTGGGGGAGTAACACCACTTCCATCCCCCTGAAAGAAGATCCCCTGTCCGTTCTCTCTGGAATAAACTGCAACAACGGCATCGATAGGTAGGGTGATTTCGATTGATTGTCCGGAAAATCGCGCAGAAAACCAGAGGAAATCATCTCCAAGCTCCAATCCCTTAACAGATTGGGGATGTATGTTGAGTATGATCTGATCGTTCTTAACATAGTGCATCGGAACGACCACACCGGGCATACTGGCAATGACCAATACCTGAGGAGTCAGATGATTATCGACCGCCCATTGGTGAATGGCCCGAATCAGATAGGGCTTAGTAGAAACGTTTGGACTCAATCCATCGTTATCGTGGGTGCTCATTGGCAAGATCACTCCATCATTAATCTAATGCAATGTCGTTCTCTATCCAGCACTCACAAGCCGCATGGATCACATCACATTGACCAAGTCGTTCATCTCGTCGAATTTCCATTACCCTGGACAATTCAAATCGATCTCAACGAAGTTCGATTTCCTGATCACTAAGACTGTCATGAAACGTCGACCTGGCGAACAGGTTCTCCGCATACTGAAGAATAGGCGCCGCATGATCAGGTAGATCAATTCCAAAGGCCGGTAGCCTCCACAATAAGGGGCCAAAATAGGCATCCACCATCGAAAAATCATCTCCCAGAAAACAGGAATGCCCCACAAACAGTGAAGATAATGCGGTCAAACCATCTTCAATATCCCGTTTTAGCACCGCCGGTAGTTTGGGTACTATCGACTCACCAAGTCCATTAATCGGCAACAACCAATCCCGGGTTAAACGGGAAACCATCAGTCTGGTTTTAGCACGGGTTATAGGGTCAACTGGCATCAAGGGGGGATAGGGAAAACGTTCGTCCAGATACTCCAGAATGACCGTCATCCCGTAAAGAGCAACATCCCGATCCAATAAAGTTGGCGCCTCCCGATAAGGATTATATTCTGCAAGCTTCTCAATTCTGGACTGCTCATCGACATATTCGACGCTACATTCAATGTCCTTTTCCAACAACACGATTCTGCAACAGTGGCTGAACATGTCGCTTGATCCAGACAATAAAGTCATGGATGGCCGACGCTCAGTTGTGGATGAATTGAGATTCATTGCTTATCCTTTATGTTTGCTAAAAAAGCCAACTAGTGGACATCACGCCAATATTCTTTCTTAAGTGCAAATGCGAGCGCACCGAATACCAGCAGGAATACGATCACCCAGATACCATATTTGGTCCGAACCATTTTAGCAGGTTCACCGAGGTAGACGAGAAAGTTGGTTAGGTCTTTCATCGCGTCGTCATACTCTTCAAGTGTCATTTTCCCCGGCTTTATCAACTCGAAATGATCAAGCCTTTCAACAGTCTGACCATCTGCATCAGTGACTGTTTTGAACACCGCCCTGCGTTGACCCTGCAATTCATATAACGCATGGGGCATCGCAACATTTTCGAATACGACGTTGTTCCAGCCACTGGGTGAGCTCTCATCCAAATAGAAAGACCTTAGGTAGTTATATAACCACTCAGGATCACGTAACCGACCAATCAGCGAAAGGTCCGGAGGGGCCACACCAAACCATGTGGTTGCATCCTTCACATTCATGGTAGTTTCCATCAGATCACCAATTTTCGTGTCTGTGAAGATCATGTTTTTCTTGACTACATCTTCGGGAATTCCCAGGTCTACCGCCATTCGGTTGTAGCGCATGTACTGGGCACTGTGACATGACAGGCAGTAATTGACAAACAACTTCGCCCCGTTTTGGAGCGATGTCTTATTGTTCAGAGCAATTTCCACATGATCCATTTTCATTTTTGGCACGGAAGCCGCCAAACCAATCGCTGGCAATAAAACCAGCAGTACTGCAACGAACTTTAGTCTCATTTCGTTAACCTCTCTGGAACAGGTTTGGTTTTATCCATTTTGCTATAAATAGGCATTAGTAAGAAAAATGCAAAATAAATGATAGTAAACACTTGAGCCAAAAGGGTCAGCCCCGGTGTGGGAGGTTGGGTACCCAAATAACCGAGTACGACAAAAGAGATCGCAAATATCGTTAGGCAGAATTTAAAAATTGGACCCTTGTAACGAACCGATTTCACTGGGCTGCGATCAAGCCATGGCAGGATAAAGAACATGGCAATGGACGCGCCCATAGCCAATACTCCCCAGACCTGGGTCCCGGCAAAGCTGGGAACCGCCCTCAGAATTGCATAGTAAGGGGTAAAGTACCAAACCGGCGCAATATGATCGGGTGTTTTCAGCGGATTTGCAGGCTCGAAGTTAGGCTGTTCAAGAAAGTACCCACCCATTTCAGGCATAAAAAACACAATCGTGAAGAAGACAATCAGAAACACCACCAGTCCCATCAAATCTTTTACTGTGTAATAAGGATGGAAGGGGATACTGTCAGCGGGGGCGTCTTTGCTCCATTTATTACCTTTTGGACCCTTTTTAATTTCGATACCGTCTGGATTGTTAGATCCGACTTTATGCAGGGAAACAATATGCAGAAAGACCAAACCAACAAGAATAAAGGGAATCAGGTAATGGAAGGCATAAAAGCGATTCAGGGTAATATCAGAGATAACATAGTCACCACGAATCCACTCGGAAAGCGCGCCACCAATAAACGGCAGGGTTTCAAAAAGATTCACGATTACCTGAGCGCCCCAGAAAGACATTTGACCCCAGGGAAGCAGATAACCAAAAAACGCAGTGGCCATCATGGCGAGATAGAGCACCATTCCAAAAATCCAGATTAGCTCCCGGGGATTACGATAAGAGCCGTACAACAAACCCCGAAACATATGGAGATAAATGACCACGAAGAACATCGAAGCGCCGGTTGAATGCATATAACGCACAAACCAGCCTCCCCAGACATCTCGCATAATGTATTCCACCGACGCAAAAGCCAATTCAGCATCAGGCTTGTAGTTCATCGCCAGCAGGATTCCAGTTACGATCTGTAGAATAAGAACAACCAACGCCAAACTTCCAAAGAAATACCAAAAATTGAAGTTTTTCGGGGCATAGTATTCTGAAAAATGCTCTTTCCAGACTTTAGTGGCTGGAAATCGCTCGTCCAGCCAATCAATAAAACTCATCAGACTAACCCTCCGTCTTCACCAACAAGAATAACCGTATCTGACAGATACTGGTGGGGTGGTACAACCAGATTTGTGGGTGCTGGTACTCCGCTATAAACCCTTCCGGCCATATCAAATTTTGATCCATGGCATACACAAAGAAAACCGCCTTTCCAATTTTCATCGAAGGAAGCCGGGCCGATATCCGGCTGGTAGCCAGGAGAACATCCAAGGTGTGTACAAATACCAACCAGAATGAGTAATTCTTCCTTTATGGAACGATGGGCATTTTGCGCATACGCTGGTTGTTGATCCGCCTCGGACTCTGGATCCGCGAGGACAGCATTAAGATCAGGGAGTTGATCCAGCATTTCCTGTGACCGACGAATAATCCACACAGGCTTTCCGCGCCACTCAACGGTAATTTGCTGACCTGGTTCTACCTTACTTATATCAACCTGTACTGGAGCACCGGCGGCTTTCGCTTTTTCGCTTGGGCTTAAACTACCCGCGAATGGGATGGCCAGGCCAACAGCGCCAGCCAGTCCTACGGTTGTAGTGGCGACCGTCAACAAACGGCGGCGCCCGCTATCCACATGATCATCCGTCACGTATATAACCTCTTAAAAAAATGGGAAAACTGATCGACTCACTCGGGTAAACAGACAGACTTCGACTGAACAACAAACCCGACGGATTATAACAAAAACAACCGTCGATTAGAAAAATACTTCCAGATTTTCCTATTGGAACAGGTGGCATCTCCTCGATTCAGGACAATAAGCTGGGTCACAGTACTACCGCGGTACTACCAATTCGCACCTTTTCCTCATACTGCGCAGTCAACATCGCCTATGTTAACCAAAATTTTCTGATCTCCCGTTTGGCTATTGTTACTCCATGGTGCGCGAGATAGAATTTGGTTGTTTACCCCTAATTTCAAACACGGTCAGCGCGTATGATTACCTCCATCATCCTAATGAACATCAAGCGAAATAAAGTTAACAAAGTAGCGGATATGCTAGTGGATATGCCTGAGATCAGTGAAGTCTACTCTGTTGCTGGAAAATACGACCTAGTGGCCATCGTACGGGTAAAAGAAAATGATGATCTGGCGTCGTTGGTAACAAATAAACTATCAAGGCTATCTGACATCAGGAAAACCGACACTATGTTGGCATTCAAAGCCTACTCCAGGCACGACCTTGATTCAATGTTTTCACTTTGACGGGTTCTTTTCCATACCATTAGTAACAATTTTAATAAAAAATCTGGCAAAAAATCTGGCAAAAAAATTTGATAATAAATTCGCTATTTGACTGCCTCTAACCACACAGCAGTATCGTGAAACACTGCACCCCCATTAGGCAATCCGGGGTCTGCACTGGTTAGCGCATTAATTCCCACACCGCCCTTAAAAGCATGACCTGGCCAAATACTTTCTGATACCAGAACTCCTTTTTGAATCTCAGAAAAATACTCCAGCGTAATCTCTATTTCGCCCTGTTCATTCCCCATCCGAACGGCCTCTCCATCACTCACCCCAAGTTTTGCTCCGTCTTCGGGATGAATTAGCAACGTTGGCCGACCTTCCCTGGCGATGGAAGTTGGCGTTTCTGTAAAACTCGTATTGAGATAATTACGGGCAGGCGCGGTAACCAGACGAAATGGTTTGGCTTCCGTGGCATTGTCAATCACATCAAAATGATCAGGAAACTCGGGCATACCATGGTGCATGGGGCCACAGCGTTTCCAATCAGCACGAAAGTGAAATCGCCCATCGGTTTGAGGGAAGCCATCCAGAAAATGCATTTCGTTAAAACTTCTTCCCATATCCGCACCACGCTTCCTGTAAATCAGATCGGCATCCTGGTAACCTGAATTTTTTAACGTTTGATCAATAACTTCCCATTCCGACATCGACATTGCTGGATGTTCAGCACCCAAACGTTTCATTAGCGCATTGTTCACTGCATGATTTGACCGACACTCCCCCGGCGCATCGATAACCTTTTTAGCTATCTGGAAAAATGTATGACCACCACCCGTATAAATATCATCATGCTCAAGAAACATGGTGGAAGGCAGGATGATGTCTGCCATGGCGGCGGTTTCCGTCATGAATTGCTCCTGTACACAAATGAACAGATCCTCTCGACGTAAACCGCGTTGCACTTTATTGCTATCCGGGGCCACTGCGGCGGGGTTGGTATTTTGAATGAACAACCCGGTAACCGGCGGGCCTCCTGCGAGATCAACAGGATTACCAGTCAGGATTTCTCCAATACGACACATATCCAAAACACGGCTATTTGGATCAATATGATCCGTTGCCTGAATCAGGGTTGGGTCCAATCGATAAAGGTCCCGGCTATGATAATGTGCTCCCCCACCCTGGTACTGCCAGGCCCCGGTTATTGCCGGTAGACAGCTCACTGCATGAAGGTTCACCGCACCATTTCGACTTCTTGCAAATCCATAACCGACGCGGATAAACGAACGCTTGCGTTGACCGTATAAACTGGCAAACTCTTCAATTTCCTCGACAGATAAACCCGTGATTTTCGATGCCCAGACCGGATTACGTTCGGACAGGTGAGCTTCAAACTCCCGAGGACTATCCGTGTATTTCTGGAGATAGCCCCAGTCTGCATAGCCATCCCGAAAAAGAACGTGCATAACCGCACAAGCCAAAGCGCCATCGGTTCCCGGCCTAACCAGGATTTGTTGGTCCGCCTTTTTCGCACTTCCCGTCTGATAGGTATCTACCACAACCAACCTGGCCCCCTTTTTTCGCGCCCGGGTAATGTGGGACATCAGATTAACTTGCGTATTTACCGGATTACTGCCCCATAGGACCACGAGTTCGCTATGCTCGATTTCTGTGATATCTGCACCGCGAATCTCACCAACACCCGCTTTCCAGCCCGCCTCCATGATAGTGGTGCAGATTGACGCATGCTGCCGGGAATAACCCATGACATTCCTTAGTCTATTAATCCCATCCCGGTTAACCCATCCCATGGTTCCCGCAAAATAATAGGGCCAAATCGTTTGTGCGCCGTATTTCCCGGTTCGCCGGATAAATTCGTCGGCAACGATTCCAAGCGCATCATCCCAGGGAATTCGCCTAAAAGCATCTTTACCCACACCCTGCTTACCAACACGAATTAATGGATATAACAACCGGTCTGGGTGGTGTACCCGCTGGGCATAACGTCCGACCTTGGCACACAATGTTCCTGCGGTATATCGATTCTTTTTTGAACCATAAATCCGGCCAATGGTTTTTTCATCGATACGCTCCACATCCAGAGCACAAACACTTGGGCAATCATGGGGACAAACGCTCTGCACACGCGGATAAGACTGAGACACAAAAAACTCCCAATATCTACAACATTTATAGTAAGTAGTCCGTCCTGAAAAAAGGCGCGATGTCGTTAGCGATCATGCGTCATTTTCGACCTTCGGATCAGGACAACACCCAGACGACGATTAGCGGCGTCCCAAGGGGCTGACAACAGGCAATGGCGAGTAATGTTTGCTCTCCGCCGTTGGGTTTTTCAAACAAAAAGAAAGCGATCATCCACTTTCTCAAATTCCACGCGCAACCCGCCATCAGCAGATTGATACGGTCTCCTTCGGCTCCCTTCAGCCAGCTCCTCAATAAACGATTATCATGCTTCAAATGACCGATGATCGGTTCTATCGCACTTCGTTTGCGACACAGTATCCGTTTCTTCTGGCGTTGATAAGCATTGTCCCGTTTCAGCGGAGGACCCGGTAACAGCACCTCACAATCCACTTTATTCTTCGCTCCCCGATATCCCCGGTCAACCACCGCCAGCCTGATCGATGTCTCACGGTGGGGATGGGCTTCTGTCAGTGCTGCTTTCAGGGTCTTCGAATCATGATCATGTTCGTCATGACTCACCACCCCCACAATCACCTGTGACTCCTTCGTCGCCACCACTGACGCCTTGCGACCATACTCATACGCCTTGTGATCCTTCCCCTTGCCCACGCAGTACACAGCAGGATCATGCAGGGAGTAAACCTTGTTCCTGTCTTTGGGCTGTTGAGACAAAACACGTTCGTATAACGCAAAGTTCGCTTCCTGCGCCGTCAGAACATCGATCGGTAACTTCCGTTGGCATTCCCCTGAGCAACACACCCGCAATGGTTCGTAATCGTTTCAACGCCTTGTTCGCCTTACGACGTCGTTTCACGTGACGGAAATGACGACATGCCAAACGAAGTGACCGCACTTCCTTTACGTACGTTCGTCGTTGTTGTATCCCGTGTAACTTCGACAGCTTGTTCAGGCGATTGATGATCCTTATCGCCAACTTGGGTTGTTTACACTGATGGCGATCGGCGAGAGACGCGGCCAAACAACTAAGGACGAGCTCTGGCCGAAATGCATTATTGAGCTGGCGACAATGGAGCGTTTGTTCAACGAGGTACTTCATTGCGAGGGCAGCGAGGACATTACCGAAATCATGACCATGGAGACCGTCGATTCTTGCTAATTTCTGGGATAAATCTATCAACCTGCCCAACCAGTGGATGGATTGATCGTCAATTGACTCTAGGGAATGACTGTTCGTCCACCATCTACATTGATGATTTGTCCGGTAATAAACGGTGCCTGGGTGAGCAAAAAAAGAATGGTGTTGGCGATGTCGCCCGGGTCGCCAACGCGCTTAAGAGGGGTTCTGGAAATCATTCTCTGCTGAGCCACTTCATCGGCATTGGATTCAGGCCACAAAATAGCGCCAGGAGAAACGCCATTGACCCGTATTTCTGGCCCAAGTTCCGCTGCCAGTGATTGAGTCAATGACGCCAAACCGGCTTTGGATGCAGAATAAACAGGATGATCCTGCAAAGGCCGCTGGGCATAAATATCGACGATATTGATAATGGAGCCATTGGATTTTTTTAGGTAGGGTGCCGTAGTCTGAGCGAGGAAAAATGGAGCCTTTAGGTTTGCGTCGAAGATTTTTTGCCACTGATCTTCCGTGGTGGATGCTATCGGAGTTGGAAAGAAGCTGGAGGCATTATTGATCAAGGCATCCAGTCGACCCAGCTCACCCAGTGTGTGCCTGATTGAAATCTTGATTTTGTTTATATGTGCAAGGTCGCCCTTTATCAATCGAACGGAGGAAGCCCGTTGGTTGCATAGCTCTTCCTGTAACTTTAATGCTGCTTCTTCACTGTTGCCATAGTGCAAAATGAGATTCGCTCCCTGGGCATGCAATAAACGGGCAGTGCATGCTCCAATTCGCTTTGCTGCGCCGGTAATTAGTATGACTTTATTTTTAAGTACACCCATGCTGAGGTCTATCAAAGTTATTCAAAGGAGTGAATCTGGTATTAGTCTTGCATTCGTATTGGCAAACGGAAAAACGGAAAATTCTGGTTCGGGTATTCCTTGCCTGTTTTTACTATAATAGCGGGTCGAAATTCTGGCTGACTTTGGCATTATTTGCCACTAAATTATTTGGCACTAGATTCAAACGCCAGAATCCAATAGTTCTAGCTCGTCTTTCGGGCTCGTCTTTCGGACTTTATTTTTTAGGGTTTATTTTCAGGGCTTACTTTTGAGGCTGGTATCTCATTGCTCAGTTCAACATTTAACGTAAGCAATATCTTTTCGCCAAACCACCTATTCTCTAACCCCATGTTAGCTGATCCACCTCTTGTTTTGCAAAAACGTTCTGATCAATTGATTTGTGACGTTAAAGCCGACATCGAAAAGAATCGGGGCTGGATCGGTTTCGATCATTTTATGAACCAGGCGCTTTATACCCCGGATCTTGGGTACTATTCTGGGGGAATGCAAAAATTTGGAGAGGACGGTGATTTCGTCACGGCTCCAATGTTGGGTGACTTTTTTGCTTTCGCACTCGCGGGCCAATGTGATGAAATCTTTCAGCAGCTTGAGCATGGAGGCAAACAGCCCGGCAGCGCGACGCTTTCCAGCAACCGTGAAAAGGTGCAGCTAAACGACGAAAACGTGATAGGGGAGAGGATCATTATCGAGTTTGGTGCAGGTGATGGACAACTGGCCGTAGGGATTCTACGGCAAATGGAAAAGCAGGATTTGAGAATTGATCGATATTGGATTGTCGAAACCAGCGATGATCTACAACATCGCCAGAGAGAGGCAGTCAATCGCTCTGGACTGAAATACGCATGCAAAGTAAGCTGGCTAGCGCAATTGCCGGAATCTGGCTTCGAGGGGGTGGTAATTGCTAATGAGCTGTTAGACGCGTTGCCGGTTAAACGTTTTGAGATTGTTGAAAATGGTAAAGCGATGGAAATGGGCGTTGGGATTGATGAGCAGGGCCTGACATGGAAAAGATCCAATCATGCCCTTGCTGATGAGTATCAGGCTCGATTGTCCTCCCATCGGTTGCCAGTAGGTTATCAAAGCGAAATAGGGATTCAGGCGGAAGTCTGGGTGCGTTCAGTGGGGGAGAAGCTCAAAAGGGGAGCGATGTTATTGATCGATTACGGTTTCCCCGAGAGAGAGTACTACCATGTCGACCGCAAAGAAGGAACGCTGATGTGTCACTATCGTCATCAGGCTCACAGTGATCCATTTTTTTATCCTGGACTTCAGGACATCACGGCACACATCGATTTCAGTGCCGTCGCTGCAGCGGGAAAAGAAGTGGGGCTAACACTCAGTGGCTATTCTCCTCAGGGTGGGTTTTTGCTTTCATTGGGGATTCTCGATTATCTGGCTGCCCGTCAGGATAGTTTGTCATCCGATTCAAAAAAATACTTTGAATTAACACGTCAAATAAAAATGCTAACCCTACCTCACGAAATGGGAGAATTGTTCAAAGTGATGGTGCTGTCTGCAGGTTCTTTGGATCAACTAACCGGATTCTCCCTACAGGACCATGGAGCCAGGCTATGAGTAGTCAAGTTATCAGTGATCAGGCTATCAATAATCAGGCCATTGGTGACTGGGTACAAACGTTCTGGTTGTCCATACTCCAGGGGCTTACCGAGTTTCTACCGATATCGAGTTCGGGGCATCTTATACTGCTTCCCAGTTTATTAGGCTGGGAAGATCAGGGGCTTGTGTTTGATGTTGCTGTGCATGTTGGAACGTTGATTGCGGTTGTGTTTTATTTTCGAAAAGAGGTTTTGCTGCTGGTAACAGATTGGGCCAGGTCTCTTCTCGGAGGCCCGGTTACGGTGTATAGCCGGCTTGCCTGGGCCATCGGTTTTGCCACGGTATTTGTTGGAGTGGCGGGAGTGCTGTTTGAAAGCTTGATCGATGATGTATTTAGAAATCCCATTCCCATTGCTATCGCGACCATTGTTTTCGGTATTGTGCTTGGGCTGACTGATCGATACGGAAAACGTGTACGAGATATCCATTCAGTGGGCTGGCGGGATGTTTGCATTATTGGTTTTGCCCAGGCCATTGCGCTAATTCCTGGAACCTCGCGTTCTGGAATTACCATCTCTGCCGGTCTGGCGGTTGGGTTGACCCGTGAAGCGGCAGCACGATTCTCATTTCTGCTATCGATTCCGGTGATTTTGTTGGCGGGAGGTTGGCAGGGGAGAAAGCTGCTTGGACAGGGAAATAATTCGATTGATATACCGCTATTGATTTTTGCTATCATGATATCCGCCCTCTTCGCATTCATTTGTATCCATTACTTTCTGCGATTTATTGATCGCGTGGGCTTGATGCCCTTCGTTATCTATCGGCTTTTTTTGGGTATTATTTTGATACTGGTGTTCATGTAGAATCGCGACCTAAAATAACTTCCCTTTCTGCTTCAGTTTTATTCATGAAAAAGCCCGGTAAACAATTCAAGGACTGGTCCAATAAAGCCGTCACACTGCTGGGTATGTCCGGGGTAGGTAAAACGCATCTTGCTTCAAGACTACCAACCAACAAATGGTTTCATTATTCCGGGGATTATCGAATCGGTACCAGATATCTTGATGAACCGATTCTCGACGAAATCAAAAGAAAGGCGATGGAACATCCCTTCTTACGTGACCTTTTGTGTAGCGATTCAATTTATATTCGTAATAACATTACTCTGGAACACCTACACCCCATTAGTAACTATATCGGAAAAATCGGGAATTCCGAGATGGGTGGCCTCAGTGTGGAAGAATTTAAGTATCGACAACGTCTGTTTCGTGTCGCAGAAGTCAATGCGATGCGGGACGTTAGTGCATTTATGGTGAAAGCCAGAGAAATATATGGATATCCCCATTTTCTTAATGATGCAGGTGGGAGTATTTGCGGATTAAGTGAAAGTGAGTGCTGGGGCGACTTGTCATCCAAAACGGTTGTCTTGTATTTAAGAGCAAGCGAGACGATGGAAAATACGCTTATCCGGCGATCCATAGAATGCCCAAAACCCCTTTATTATGAAGAAAAGTTTCTGGATCGAAATCTCAACGAATACCTTGAGACCAATAATTTAAAAACTACCGAAGACATGGTCCCGGACGAATTCGTTCAATGGGTATTTCCCAAGGTTATTGAGTATCGAAAGTCCCAATATGAATCCCTCGCCGAACGTCATGGTCACATGGTAGAAGCAACTGCGCTATTTCAGGTGCGTGAAGAAAGTGATTTTATCGATCTGGTCAGTGAATCCCAAATTTGATCCCACGGCAATGGATAAACTGTAAATGTTGGAACTTGGTCTGATAAGCAAAAATACAAGGTTCGATATTAATTGTGTGTTTATCGAAAAAGGATAACAAGTATCGATTCTTTGCTAATCCTGTGTGCTGCAACTGTTATAGATATTCTTTGGTTGAGCGGCCTGGCCAGAACCTGTACGGCTTCTTAGGGCCAGCTTTTCCCATTTGCCACAAGCGATCATTTTCCGGATTTTGGTTCTAGTTTGTTCCCGCTGAAATACGACCAATGGATTATGGGAGCAATGCTCATAGGTTTAACTATTATTTTTCAAGAAATTAGTGAGGACGTCCGTTGCGCTTTTACATAGTCGTCCCTGAAGAACCCGAAAAGGCTACATATACAGTATAAACTGGATATAGTCCTGGTTTGAATCGACCGGAATTGTTAAACTGGCGTTCAGTTTCTGGTCGAACACGAGGTATATATGCTACCTGACAGCCCGGTGAATGACGATCAACTCAGTTTCTTCAACATCGTTGATCAGCTGGATACGTCCCATCCCCTGATTGCCCTTGGCAATACCCTTGACTGGTCATCGCTTGAAGCCTCCCTGAGCCAGTACTACAGCGCGAAGGGGCGGGCCGCGAAACCGATCCGGTTGATGAGCGGATTGCTGATGATCAAACAGCTGTACAGCTTAAGTGATGAATCGGTGGTGGATCAATGGAAGATGAACCCGTACTTTCAGGTGTTCTGTGGTGAGGTGAGTTTCCAGACGCAGGTACCGTGCCATGCGACGGAACTGGTGAAGTTCCGCAACCGGATTGGGTCGGAGGGAGTCAGGGAGATCTTTTCGCTGTCGGTAAAACTGCATGGGAAGCTGGCAGAGGAGCAGACAGTACTGGTAGATACCACGGTACAGGAGAAGGCGATCACGTACCCGACAGACAGCAAGTTGGCGATAAGGATCATCAATCGCCTGAACAAGCTGTCGAAGTTACACGGGATACAACAACGACGAACGTACGTAAAGGAAGTGCGGTCACTTCGTTTGGCATGTCGTCATTTCCGTCACGTGAAACGACGTCGTAAGGCGAACAAGGCGTTGAAACGATTACGAACCATTGCGGGTGTGTTGCTCAGGGAATGCCAACGGAAGTTACCGATCGATGTTCTGACGGCGCAGGAAGCGAACTTTGCGTTATACGAACGTGTTTTGTCTCAACAGCCCAAAGACAGGAACAAGGTTTACTCCCTGCATGATCCTGCTGTGTACTGCGTGGGCAAGGGGAAGGATCACAAGGCGTATGAGTATGGTCGCAAGGCGTCAGTGGTGGCGACGAAGGAGTCACAGGTGATTGTGGGGGTGGTGAGTCATGACGAACATGATCATGATTCGAAGACCCTGAAAGCAGCACTGACAGAAGCCCATACCCACCGTGAGACATCGATCAGGCTGGCGGTGGTTGACCGGGGATATCGGGGAGCGAAGAATAAAGTGGATTGTGAGGTGCTGTTACCGGGTCCTCCGCTGAAACGGGACAATGCTTATCAACGCCAGAAGAAACGGATACTGTGTCGCAAACGAAGTGCGATAGAACCGATCATCGGTCATTTGAAGCATGATCATCGTTTATTGAGGAGCTGGCTGAAGGGAGCCGAAGGAGACCGTATCAATCTGCTGATGGCGGGTTGCGCGTGGAATTTGAGAAAGTGGATGATCGCTTTCTTTTTGTTTGAAAAACCCAACGGCGGAGAGCAAACATTACTCGCCATTGCCTGTTGTCAGCCCCTTGGGACGCCGCTAATCGTCGTCTGGGTGTTGTCCTGATCCGAAGGTCGAAAATGACGCATGATCGCTAACGACATCGCGCCTTTTTTCAGGACGGACTACTTACTTGAAGCCGCCGCAGCTGGACATGGATTAGCGTTAGGTTGGCAAGGACTCACCGAGCGGTATTTGAGTAGAAACTCACTGGTTCCTGTTTGCGATCATTTTGTAAGGACTGAGAATATACTTAGCGCATATTTAACAAGCACCGGCAAAAATAAAGAAGCTGCAATTAGTTGTCTAAAGTTTCTATCGTCAAAACGATACTTTGAGCCCCCAGCGAACGGCGATGTGGTTTTGCAAGGTTCGTAATCTAGATATCTTGAACACCATCTTCGTTTAGTATTTTATATACGGTGGATCTGCCTATATTGAGCTTAGTCGCAATATCCGTAGCACCGTGTCCTGCCATGTACAAACCAACAACTTTTCGCCGATCAATAGTTCGTTTGCGCCCAAATTTAATTCCTTTTTCTTTAGCGGCCAATCGTCCCTCGTTAGTTCTCTCAAGAATTCTCTGCCTTTCTGCCTGGGCTACGGCAGATAGTATAGTGACAACCATCTTTCCCATGGTTCCCTCAGTGCTAATACCATCATCAAGAAAACGTACAGCAACCCCCATATCATCGAATTCCTTGATAAGCCGAATCATATCCGCCGTATCCCTACTAAGGCGATCTAGCTTTGTCACTAAAACAACGTCTTTTTCCTCGACTTTCACCCGTAGTAGGTCTAGTCCTTCTCTTTTAAACTGACTACCGGTAATTTTATCCGTAAAAATGCGGTTAACCTGTACACCTGCTTCTTTAAGTGACTGAATCTGCAAGTCGAGGGACTGTTGGTTGGTAGAAACCCTAGCATATCCAAATGATCGCACGAAATATGTCTCCGAAATCAATTAGTAGAAAGTGTTGTCTATTAAGTATGTAAAACCGACTTAATAGACTTCGACAGCTTGTTCAGGCGATTGATGATCCTTATCGCCAACTTGCTGTCTGTCGGGTACGTGATCGCCTTCTCCTGTACCGTGGTATCTACCAGTACTGTCTGCTCCTCTGCCAGCTTCCCATGCAGTTTTACCGACAGCGAAAAGATCTCCCTGACTCCCTCCGACCCAATCCGGTTGCGGAACTTCACCAGTTCCGTCGCATGGCACGGTACCTGCGTCTGGAAACTCACCTCACCACAGAACACCTGAAAGTACGGGTTCATCTTCCATTGATCCACCACCGATTCATCACTTAAGCTGTACAGCTGTTTGATCATCAGCAATCCGCTCATCAACCGGATCGGTTTCGCGGCCCGCCCCTTCGCGCTGTAGTACTGGCTCAGGGAGGCTTCAAGCGATGACCAGTCAAGGGTATTGCCAAGGGCAATCAGGGGATGGGACGTATCCAGCTGATCAACGATGTTGAAGAAACTGAGTTGATCGTCATTCACCGGGCTGTCAGGTAGCATATATACCTCGTGTTCGACCAGAAACTGAACGCCAGTTTAACAATTCCGGTCGATTCAAACCAGGACTATATCCAGTTTATACTGTATATGTAGCCTTTTCGGGTTCTTCAGGGACGACTAAGTAGTTTATGCGTATTGTTATTGATACCAACGTTTTTATTAGTGCATCGCTCTTTCCTGATTCTGTAACAGATCAAGTGATTCGCTGGTGTCTTCAAAAGACGCGTGTTTACTTTTCCCATGCCACGATAGAGGAACTAAGAACACGGATTACCTAAGGAGAAATTTAAACGGTATCAACAGCAATCAACCAGGGAGCAGTTTCTAGAAAAGGTTGTTTCTCATGAAAGGGCTTTGGTATGTGAGCCACAGGAAGTCATTGATGTAATCCAGAACGATCCTCCTGACAACCGACTTCTTGAGGTTGCTGTTGAGTGTCGAGCTGATTATCTTATCACTGGGAATAGAAAACATTTCAAACCGCTGCATCCTTTTCGTGGAATAGGGATACTGGAGCCGCGCGAGTTTTATGATCAATTCATGATAAGAAAGGATGGCCAGTAGAATATTGTCGAGCGACAAATAACAATGTTAACTTATGCTAAAAAGTTAACGTTCTTAACATCAGTAGCTCTCCCCAAATTCGGCTTTGGTTGTTTTTTCTTGAGGTACAATCCGGTTATTATCACCGTCAGGTTCACGTGTCGGATAAAGCTGCCAACGGGTGGTTTTCGCTTTTTAAACTGACTTGCAGATAATCCCAAGGTTGATATGATGAAGCTATGAATACCAAGCTAAAACAAATTCTAATCGATCAAATAGATAACTCTGTGAACAAGGGTTATTTTGAGACTGAGGAACAAGCTGTGGCCAAAGCAATGGGAGCTATTAGAGAAGAAGAAATTATGGCCAGAATAGAACTTGGCCAACAGCAAGTTAGAGAAGGGAAGACATCGCCGTTTAAGGGAACAGCCAAACAAGTCATAGCAGAATTAAAAGCCAAACTAGCAGCCCAAGCTAGTTGAATTCAAGTTAGTTTGTATGGCTTTACGGTACATAAAGCTGATATGGTCTATGATAGTCTGCTTGAAATAGCGGAGTTTGTAGCCCAAGACAACCCGAGCAGGGCTTTTACTTTCATTGAAGAGCTAGAAGCTTTTTTGAGGCTCAACTATCAGAGTTTCCAGAATCTGGGCGATTACTAGAGGGAAAAGAGGTAAGGCAATTTACTCACAAGGGATATACTGCTTTTTACGAAGTCGATACGGAAAACGCGATTGTTTACATTCTCTATATTGTGAACTTGGGAAAACCTTTAGCAATCAGAGGTATCGAATTTTAAAAACACTCAGTAATGTTAACTTATGGAAAGAAGTTAACATTGGGGAAAATCTGAATAAGCTAGTTTTTGTTAGAAAGTTCATGGATTTTGTAACGGAACATTCAAGGTCACTCCGTGACAAGGGCGAAATTAGGACACCCATGGAAATTTTTGTCAGGAAAGCACTCGTTCATCAAAGGGTTTCAGTTAAAGAGATGCCTGACGCTATTGAAACAATTTCATGAGTCCCGAAGATCAGTAAATCCCACCTCTCACCCTTTCCCGGAACGGGTTTGCAACTCCGACGGATTAGATACCTAGGATTCGGTTAAACTGTTGTGCGGTGAAGGAGGATCAGGAATACTAATCCCAGATACTAATCTCAGACACCCACAAAAAGACTGGCGCATTCAGGCTTTCCTTTACGACCACATTAACGGAGTAGACACAGCGGATAAAGCCATATCCACCGTCGTGGGGGTAGTCACCGAAGGCCGCGGTCAGTTAATTGATAGTACTCTCGTATGATGCTAATGGATACGGTGGACCTCACCTTACCTGAGTCGCTAAAATACCCTTTTCGCCCTATGTTGCGCGACATCGGGATTTTTACCTGGATTCTTCGCTTCAGCGAACCCATGCATATTGATTTACCTGCTGGCGACAATGGTAAATTTATTCAATCAATCGAAAAACACCCATGACTATTCCCAATATTGTAAGGTTTCGAACAACAACGAACCCGGTAAAACACGGGATAATGGTTTGCCTCATTCTGCTCCAATGCCAAATCACATTTGCCCAGCAGGGTATCGGAACTCGGGTGGTAGATATCGTTGGCAATCGAATACAGATTGGTATGGATGGTTCTGTGTTGAAACCTGCGGTGATTACCTTTCTAAATGCTGAGTGTGATGCTGTCGATGAAGTTTCTAAAAAACTAAACCAAATCAGCAAAAAAGCCGAGCGTCAGGGGTTGGTATTTTACGGCGTATTCACGGGTCCTAAAACAGCATGGAAAACGGTATCCGAATACGCCTCGCAAAACAGGTTCAGCTTTCCTGTTATCGTTGATGGAGACGAGAACCTAACCCGATTACTAAAACCAAAAACAGTACCTGAGGTATTCATACTGGGAAAACATGGGCAGACGCTCTACCAGGGAGGGCTTAACGATATTGATAATGGTATGGTCGCCGCTCAGCGTAACAAGGCATTTTCTTCCAATAAAGAAACAGATGAAAAATGCCCTTTGCCTCCTTTCGACAACCCCATCGAAACCCCAGCCTACCATCAGCACATCGCGGGACTAATCCAGGCGAATTGTGTTGAATGTCATCGACAAAATGGTATCGCGCCGTTTCACCTGGAAGACTATGTTCAGACTCGCAATTTCGCTCCCATGATTGCTTATGTCACCAAAGAGCGGATTATGCCTCCCTTTTATTCGGCATTCTGGCACTGCTAGCGGAAAATGGTTGACAAAAAAGAAACCGAAATCGTAAAGTTCCAGCTTTACCCACTAAGTGGTGCGGGCCAAAATCTCCCTTGAGGCGCGCCATCGCCTGGGTTTCAACCATATTAAAGGCCAATTCATGAAATCGCCGTCGCTATTTTTGGGTCAAGCGGATGCAGCAAATTATAGGGCGAAAGGCTTTCTTTTTCCCATACCCGTGCTTATGCAGGATGAGCAATTACACTATCGTAAAATGGCGAAGAACTTCTACCATGCATTGGCGCCTGAAGAGCGCCGGGGCTACGCTGGTCAGAGTCATCTTAGTTTCACCTGGGCGTATAATTTGTGTACCCACCCGAATGTGCTGGATGCGGTGGAACTAATACTTGGACCTGATATCCTGGTCCACTCGACCACCGTATTCTTGAAGCCTCCTGGTAACAGCTTTGTCTCGTGGCACCAGGATGCTACCTACTGGGGATTGTCAGCCCCTCGACTCGTATCTGCCTGGATCGCGCTAAGCGACAGTACAACTGATAATGGTTGTCTGCGAGTCATACCTGGTTCTCACCTGCAATTACGTGAACACACAGAGATTCACAATCAGAATAATATGCTGACGACGGGAAGCACCTTAAAAGATACGATGGATGAGTCGTTGGCCGTCGACGTTACCCTTCGAGCTGGAGAAATGTCGTTTCACCACGCTAATCTTGTGCATGGCTCTAATACCAACAATTCAAGGGATGGTATATGGATCGTTATTGGGGGTAGGCAGCGAATTGGCTACTGGCGAAGAAGCGCAATATAAGATGGCATACGACTCCGTTCGAATGTATGAAAAGGCCTTGCGCCTGGATGACAGTCTTTGGGATGCACGACTAGGTTTGGCCGTTAGTTACAGCCAGGATGACAGTGATTACTCCAAACAGGTTGCGACCCAACACTTTGAGGTTTTATTGGCACAACAAAACCGGGAGCCCCATCAAAAACCGGTTTATGCTAAAACCTACCAATACTACGGAGATCTACATCAACAATGGGGATTGGCCGGTAAGGCCCAGGCTTTGTGGGTAGAAGGAAAACGATTGTTTCCTGGGGACTCTGGGTTGCGAAACCGGCTTGGTGAGGAATGAAAACCATAGTCAGAATAATTGTATTACTAAGCTGGATCCTCAACAGCTCCCTCATTTCCAGCGCATGGGGTTCAAGCCTGGTCGGATTGCATGCCTATCATTTGGACGACACATCACAAACCCTTGATGTTGAGATCAGCAAAAAAGCAACAATCATTCTCATGTTAGGAAAAGAGTGTCCCGTTTCGAAGCGGTTTATTCCAAGGCTAAATGAGTTGTACAGCGTTGCAAATTCTCTTGATTTCAATTTTTACGGACTCTTTCCGAACCCATGGGACAATGCGGAAAATATCCGCCAGTTTCAGCAGGAATACGATATTCATTTTCCACTATTAATAGATCGCCATGCCACTGTAGCGAAAAAACTGAAACCCGTTGCGAGCCCGGAAAGTTTTGTGTTCGATAAACAAGGCACCCTTGTCTATCGAGGTCGAATTGATAATCGCTTCGCATCCATTGGTGTCTTGCGTACAAATATTTCTCGCCATGAATTAGCGGACGCGATGGAAGCGGTATTTAATGATTCAATGCCAGCGGTTCCTTACACAGAACCCGTAGGGTGCTTTTATGGAAAGTGGGATACTGACACCGCGGAAACATCCCATGATCATGGAATCCACAGCAGAACTCACGACGGAACTTATAGCCACCGCGAGAGTGATTGAGTTGAAAACATAGTTCAGAGTGAATGTTTCTGAACAACTCTCTGACAACTCGGCTTCACTGAAAACTCAGTTTAAGCATACATCGATAATCATTGCACGAAATACCTAATGCAACACATGTAGGGAAACGATCAAAATGAATGTAATATTCTGACGCCTCACAATGATAAAAAGTGTAAAACCACTTACCCGGACCCGGAGACTCGATTCTGCTACTTTATTCCGGTTTCTTTTTTGGTAACCGTCTTCCATCCATTGATCATCGGTTTAATCAGATTTTCCTTTTTCCATAAGAGATAAAACAGAATGGCTGCGACATGAAGCGCGACGACGACAAATAGTATGTCTGCAATCGTGTGGTGTAAATTGGTTAAACTAACGATGGTTGCCTGAGAAACGTATTCAGCGAACGGCCCTGATTCAAAGAAATCTTCGGATTCAACAAATAACCCCGCCATCCCCTGGATAGCAATGAGGGTCAGCATGGCAAAAACGGACAGTGCGCCAAGGGGATTGTGGCCAGGTGTACCGCTTGGGGATCGACGATGAATACGCCGGATATAGGAACCCAATGTTGAGAAACTTCGAAACATCGTGCGAAACCGAACGGGCTTCGGGCCAATCACTCCCCAAAGTAGGCGGAACGCAATTAGTGCAATCGTAAAATACCCAAGATAGAAATGCCACTGAATGGTATCAAACGACATGTATCGTCCAAAAAACCATTCAGTACCAATAGTGAAAACGAAAACCCAGTGCCAAATTCGGATCACTGGGTCCCAGACTTTCTGTTGTTCGAACTCTGACAAGGCCCGGATAAGAAATCTGTTTTTTCGATGGCTTATGGCTACTTTTTCTTCTTGGCTCGCATATCGTCATGGCACCCTTTACAGGATTGACCAAGGGCACCAATATTCGCCTTTAATGCATCTACTCCATTTCCGGCGTTAGCGGCGAGATCATTGACAGCCTTAGCATAGTCTTCGGCATAACCAACGAGGTCTGAATAATTCGACCAAATCGCAGGTAACGCTCTGGTGGCATCTGGGTAGTTGTCATTTCCGGTTCCTTCTGGCCATGCCCGACCCATGTCTAACGCCATGAGTGTCTTTAGATTATTCGCAGCAGACGCCGCCAACTCAGCATTGTATTCAATCTTACCCTTTGCCATCCCAAATAACGGTCCCGCATTAAACGAGCGTAACTGCATTTCCCCTTTTCTAGCCTCAATCAATTTCAAATTGGGGTCCTTGTCAGCGAAACCCGGTAGAGAAACGGATAGCCCTAAAAATGCGAAAAAAAATAGTTTGGTCAACTTCATCAATTTTGCCTCCTAAATATAGTGGACTTCAAATATAACAAATAGTGAACCCGAAGTGGCTCCCGTCGTTCAATACTCATCGACGGCAAGAATAGTGTACGTGGCTAAACCTATTGGAACTAACATCCCTCAGACCGATAAATGGCCGAAATATTGCCGACACTCTGTACCGGCGCAAACCATTTTCTTTTTGTCGCATCTGGAAATCGGTTTTGATAGCGCTCTGCGATTTTCCAATTATATTTATAAAAATGATCATTATGCGCACTACAATTTGCGCCGATGTGGGATATCTCATGGGCAAGAACAGACGGCGTTATGCAGTTTGGTCGACTGACTTCAATGAGAATCAGTTTGCTATTTTTAAACCCGTAAGCACAACCTACCATTTCATATTCATTAGTTGGAGGAAGGACATCAGACGGTTTCATTGCGCGGATGGCCTTTACCCCTGCATTGACTGACTCCTCAACGAAGAACTCCTGAATCTCTGCGCTCAAATGAGCCGAATATAGCTCGGCAATATCACTTTCGATGTTCTTCTTACGTTGCTCGACGGACACGCAGCCACTCAACATAATTTGAAATGCGATAATGATTATAAGGTTTTTCATTTGCTGTAAAGCCTTTGGAAACTTCTAACAATTTCTGGAAAATTCGGTTAAGGACAAGTCCATGAATCCGGAACCTGAAGGGTACGGGTACTACCGAATCGCCAAACCAGGTCAGGTATCTGTATTCAAATACTACCATCGAAAGGCAGCTCAAAGATTGGCGTATCCAACTGCGGCAGTAGAATAGCTCAATGTTTTTAAAGATCACTGTATTCAAAGCCAATTGATTTGGCTTAATCCCGATCGTGAATCCCGATTGCGACAATCATTCCAGCAATTCCATGAAATCGATGTTATAAAACCCCATCGAAAATAGACATTATCATCTTTTACCATGACCTACTCTCCCCAGACTGTCGAGCGTCAAACCCTTGCATTGGGGGATTTCGTTCTTGAAAACGGAGAAGCTATCCAGAATTTCGAGCTTTCCTATATTGTGCACGGAACTCCCGCACCGGATGGCTCGAATGTGATACTGGTGACCTCATCACTGGCGGGAGACGCTCACCGATTGGACTTTTTAATCGGCGAAGGATTAGCATTCGACCCCTCACAATATTGCGTCATCGCCACCGATGCCATTGGCAATGGCTGGAGTAGCTCACCGAGCAATAGCAAAGAACAACCCGCCATGGCATTCCCCCAATTTGGTATTCGGGATATGGTTGAGTCCCAGCGGCGCTTATTGCAGGAAAGATTTGATCTGGACCAGATTCTGGCTGTTGCCGGCGCCTCAATGGGAGGCATGCAGGCTCTCCAATGGGCAGTTAGTCACCCCACCACGATGAGTACTATTATTGCATTGGTTCCCTTAGCCCGCACTCCAGCCTGGACAGTGATCAGTAATGAAACTTCGCGCAGGATCCTGATGCTCGATCCCGCCTGGAATAATGGAAATTATGATGCCCAACCAGAAAACGGCTGGCGAACCTGCGCTGCATTCACCCAGGGACTAGGCATTCGCACACCCATCGACCTCGATACTCTTTTCCCAACCACCACGGGTTGTCTGGATTGGCTAAAAGACATTGAGGACAAATTCATGGCCAAAGGATTTGATGCAAATGACTGGATTTATCAAACCCGGGCTTACGACGCCCATAATGTGGGTGAAATACCACCATTTAATGGCCACACTCAACAGGCTTTAGCCAGCATTGAGGCAAAGACCCTGATCATGGGTCCAGATCTGGATTTGCTTAATCCCGCCGAGCAACAGCAGGAAATTGCAAAACAAATACCCAACGCACATTATGTTCCAATCCCATCCATTCGGGGACATCTGGCAGCTAGCCCTGGCGACCTGGCGGATATCTCGCTGATTAATAGCGAGGTTACCCGATTCCTGAATCATTAATTGATCCTATTTTGTTTCGGGCCGATTTATGAATTGCCTACTTTATGAATTACCCACAAGGCAAATCCAGATAAATTAGTGCTCCATCTCAATCACAGCTCGAACCAACCATCCCGCCGCAAGATCCTCAAACCCCTGGTTGATATCTTCAAGCTTAATACGTTTGTCAATCAACTCATCCAGCATCAACCTACCCTGAAGATAGGCGTTTGCGAGAAAAGGAAAATCAATTTTTGGCCGTCCTCCACCGTAACTTGATCGGGTAATCACTCGCTCTGGCATTAGAGACCCCCAACGAATCGGAATTTCTTTGTTTACCTCGGTTTTGCCAAGCAGAATCACGTCCCCTCCGGGGCGGGTAACATCCAGACTGACCTGCAGAGTATGATCAATTCCCGCCGCTTCAAAACAATAATCTGCACCACGCCTTGACGTTTCACTCTTTACCGCATCTACGGAATCAACCATGTTTGCATTAACGATGTGGGTGGCACCGAAATCCAACGCTTTTTGTAACTTGCCGTCGAGAACATCAATGGCGAATATTTTCTCCGCTCCCGCCATTCGCGCTCCCTGTATGACATTCAATCCCAGGGCACCACAGCCCAATACCGCAACACTCGCACCTGCCCGGACCCGAGCCCGGCGAATGACCGCACCAACCCCGGTCATCACACCACAACCCAATAGGCAGGCGCAGTCAAACGGAATTTCTTTAGGTAATACCACAGCGCCACTTTCCGGCACCACGCAATACTGCGCATGGGAACACACCATGGAATAGTGATAGAGGTTTTCCCCGTCGAGGCTCAAACGGTTACTGCCATCCAGCAAAAACCCCTTGGGTTCATTGGTCGTCCGGGATTCACATAGAATCGGCTGGCCTTCATCACAATAAAAACAGTGGCCACAATAAGGATTCCATGAACACACCACATGATCCCCTAGTTTAACACTGGTGACGTCCGGCGCCACGGCTTCAACGATACCCGCACCCTCGTGCCCAGGGATCAGAGGCAATGGCAGATTCAACCGACCCTGTATCGCCTCAAGATCGGTATGACAAAGACCGCTAGCCATTATCCGAACCAATACATCGCCGGGCTTAAGTCCTGTCATTTGCACTGTACGAATCTCTAACGGCCCACCGGTTTTAGTTAGTACCGCAGCATCAAATTTCATGAACTCTCCCCAGACTTTGATATTCGATAAGGAATATTAGCACGAACTAACAATAAATCCGATCAAGGCATAAGCGAAGAGTGCACCAAAACTAAACTTGAGTTTCCTTTCAATGGAGATATGATGCAAAAAGGCAAACTAATCCTAATATGGTCTGTCTGCCTCTCAATTGGGTTAATGGGGTTTGTCCTTTCTCCCACATTATTTATTTACGTATCTTCATTACCAACCTTGGTGTCTTTTTCAGGGTCGGCGTCCTAATTTAGTGTTGTCGCGGAAGAATTATGACACTAATTTATTTTTGCCTATCTGCTTTTTTCTACATAGGCAAGGATCATACTTTTGCAGGATAGCGACAGGTATCCGAGAGTGATACGGTCGCTTGGATCTGTTTATTAACCTAAGGGTTTTCATGGAATCGAGGCCTTATTTCTGGTCTTCAATTGCTTTTTAAGGCCAAGTCTCACTTCCCACCGAGTTTAACAAGTCTTCTGTGCGCATCGTGGACAGCCCGGATATTCGACGGAAAGAGAGAGGACTTAGGGATAGGCCATTGGTAGATTTTTTATATATTGAGGAAAAAACGTGATTGCTTATAGGAAGTTTCTTTCTTTATCCCTGCTGGTGCTATTCACATGCTCCACTGACGTGGTCGGGTGAGATCGACCAGACCAGTTAAGAGATAATACTCGTAATTGGAGACTGACATGACCACAAGAAAAAAGTATTCGAAAGAATTCAAATTAGACGCCATTAGTTTGGTGCAGGAGCAGGGTTACAGCTGCGCTGCAGCCGCCCGCAGCTTGGGCATTAACCCCAACCTGTTAGGCCGTTGGATCAAGGAACAGAAAGCAGAGAATGGACAGGCCTTTCGAGGTCAGGGCAAGCTGACTGAAGATCAATTGGAAATACGCCGCCTGAAGGAAGAAAATCGACAACTAAGGATGGAGAAAGAGATTTTAAAAAAGGCGACGGTCTTCTTTGCCAGAGAAACGACGTGAAGTACGCGTTTATCACCCAGCACAAGAAGACTTGGCCGATTAATCCGATGTGCCGGGTTTTGGGTGTTCACCGTCAAGGTTATTATCGCTATTGCTCACGTCAAGCCTTGCAGACAAAGGATCCTAAGCATCAGGCACAGCTTACTTTGGTGAAGGAATTGGCCCAGGCCAGTGGGGATAGTTATGGTTCCCGTCGAATGAGTGCGGCACTGAGTGTGTTGTCAGAACCCGTTGGACGCGACAAAGCCCGATCACTGATGAAAGAAGCTGACGTTTGTGTCAAGCAACGTAAGAAGTACAAGGCCACAACTAACAGCAATCACAAGAAGCCGATCTATTCGAATGTGCTCAATCGCGAATTTTCGGTCCGGAACCCGGATCAAGCTTATGTGGGTGACATTACCTATCTGTGGACTCAGGAGGGCTGGCTCTATCTGGCTGTCGTCATTGATCTGTATTCACGAAAGATCGTTGGCTGGAGTATGAGTTCACGCATGACCGCGACATTGGTTTGTGATGCCTTGACCATGGCGATCTGGCAAAGGCACCCCAAGGCGGGTTTGATTGTCCATTCAGATCGTGGCTCACAATATGCCAGTGACCGTTATCGACAATTAGTGTCAAAGTATGGCTTTGTCGGCAGCATGAGCCGTAAAGGCAACTGCTGGGACAACGCGGTCGCTGAAAGCTTTTTTGGAAGTTTGAAGCAAGAACGGGTTCGATGGCGGCATTATCAAACACGTTATGAAGCTCAACAGGATGTGTTGAATTACATCACTCTGTTTTACAATGATGGCCGCCTGCATTCAACTTTGGGGTATCAAAGCCCTAATCAGTTTGAAGCGCAGGCAGTGAAACTAAAGAATGCCTCTTAACTGGACTGGTGCGTTTGGCCCGACCACGTCACCACGGCCAATTCAGCTTATGCGGGTAGAATCCACAAAGCCGTTGAAAAAGATAACTACTCTGAGGTAAAGAGGCAAATTGCCAAAGGTAAAATTAACGCAAAGGATCGATATGGAAGCACTCCTCTGCACATTGCTTCCCTTAACGGCAAGGAAGAAATAGCCAGAATACTGATTCAAAAGGGAGCGGAAGTAAACAACGAGAACTCAAATAGAAATACGCCTCTGATGCTCGCTTCATATGGAGGTAATAACGCCATCGTTAGACTGTTGATAGACAATGGCGCGAGGGTTGATGCTAGAAACCAGGACGGTAATTCGTCCTTACTTTTTGCCGCCTGGCAAGGCCACTTAGACGTTGTTGCTACCTTGATATCTAATGGTACAGATGTAAATGCTGTCGATCATGCCAAACAATCTGCACTGTTCCTTGCAAGCAGGCATAACCATCCAGCATTGATTGAGAAACTCTTAATGGCGGGAGCGTCAAAAACGATCATCACCTCGGGTGGCGAGTCCGCGATGAGCGTTGCAAAAAGAAAAGGGTATAAACAGATTATTGGCGCTTTATCAAAAGAGTATTCAAGCCCTGCTTCCCTTTCAGATAAAAAGTCCCAATCGAAGAATACCCATCTGGCAAACCTCGACAATTGGGATTATAAGTCAGCGAAGATACTGGGGGTTTCTCTTGGAGACCGCTTTTCTGAAATAAATCTGCCGGAGGGCTTCGTATGTACACAGGAGTCAGAGCAATATATCGGGTCTGAATACGCCAGAACCATGTCATGCGAATCAACCAAAAGATTACATAATACCAATATTCCTAGAGAGAACCTGGTTCTCGATTTTGATCATAACTTGCAGATCTACAAAATATCCCGGAGCGTGTACTTTCTGGAAGAACCAAACCACGATAAATTGATTTCTGACTTGGTAGGCTATTATGGCGAAACGACTTTTGTCAGTCGAAAATACGGCGGGCCAAACACCAACAGTAAGGATGAGTTGTGTTGGGGAAGTTGCAAGATCAAGGGGAAATCCGGTGGTCTATTGCAACCCACCGGCCCTGGCATTTTTAATCGAATTATTCCAACGAAACAAGGTCGGATGTTTTTGGTTAGATTTGAAAGACCCCAAGGCTATTATGTCCAGGTCTCTAACGCTTTGAGATTTTTCCAGACCGATTACGATAGATTGGAAGATAATCACGCACATCTTAAAACGCTTCAGCAAAACCAAAAACAACAGGCTATCGAGAAAGAAGAGAAGGTTGATTTTTAGACAATGCTGCGCTTTCGAGAGTCGCCATCGTTATATTCTAAATCTTGTGCTAACACCAAAGAATTGCCACACTAATCCTAATGGGCCTTTGGATTAGCTCCTTCAGACGGATTTTCGTTTCTGGGCTGCTCTTTTTCCCTTGGCTCCATTGGTTCCAGTGGGCAATCCCTTGCATTAAGACCTCATACAGACTTTATTCATCATCACTGCCCATTTAAGGATTGAGGATCAGTATCCTTTCTTCAACAACAACACCGGCTTCCCATTGTTGGTCCAAAGTTTACAACGGGTACCAAAGTGCTAAAGATACCGGTTTTTATTGATGATGCCGCTAATAAAAGGTTAGTGATGTCCAGTGCTACCAAGCCAGTGTTTTAATGGTTTTTGGTTGATTCAGGAAGCCTTCCCCCCAATGGAGCTCCAGATTAATCGGGCTCCACCACCTGTTCCATGGATTGACAGATAAAGTTGTGGGATACGCCGAGGCCGTCGGCAATTTCATTGAGGACTACTTGTTCACTGTCGACTTGTTTTCCATTTGCTTTGGAAACAAGGCAAAGGTCCCGCATTACCTGCATTTTTTGTGTCATGCTGGTTAGTTCGTTCATCTTTTCAATGCGGCTGGGGAGTTTGCCTTTGATTACATCGATATTCAGGCGATCGCTGAATTCGCCTTTACCAAAAAACTTCTCAAATACCGTAATTTCGTCTTCACTGATTTCTCCGTCGGCATGGGCCACCGCGATAGCCCCGGCGAAGAGCATTCTTTGCATGGCGGTGGCGGTATCTGTTCGGCTGTCGAGATAGCTGGGCTCCATCATACCCATGAGCTTTTGTACGCCAACCTCCAGCTCCTGTACTGTGCTACCTTTTTCATCGACCAGACAGGATTCGTAGAATAATTTTAATGCACGGACACGAAGCGGGCTAAACGGGTGAGTGGAGAACCAGTCTTCCTGAGGCGCACCCTGACCAGGTTCGTCATCTTCGATTCGCATCTCATCGACCTGCTTAAGAAAATCGTCCAGGCTGAATTGAATAATTTTGTCACTCAAACCAGAGGCCAACTTGAATAACGCCCTGGCCACAAATTGCGCCGGCGCGATCAGCAGAAATTTCAGCATTCCGGGACCATGCGAATAAATCCAGCGCTAGTCTTGGGTCCGGGCGCTGTTTTCCTTTGAGTAGATAGCCGATGGGAATATCGTGATGCTGATAGACATGGTGCCCAAATTCGTGGCCGATAACAAATTTTAGTTCGCTGTCCTGGAAGGCTTCCAATAGGCTGGAGGAAAACATAACAAATAACTGGCCGTCCTCAGGTTTGAAACAGGCGGCGTTAAATTGGGGACTGGAATAAACATAGAGCTCCAGGGGAATATCCATTTCCAGGGTCTCTATACATTCGTCAGCCATTTTATGAACCTGGGGAGCCATGGTTCGACTCAGTCTTACAGACGTCGCGAGCAAACGGCGGCGGGTCCCCATGGGACCACTTTCTTCCCTCTTTTTGATGTATTCATTTACTTTGATGACATCGGAGTTTTTCAACAGGGCGTCGTACATCTCCTTGTCGTTTTCGTATCGAATAGAACTGGCTTTCATAGTGGACTTTTGTCTGGGGCTTTTCTTTTTCGGGTCTTTCCTTTTCAGGTCTTTGTCTTCTTTCGCTCGCTTGCCTGGGCGTATGCAGAACAGTGGAGCTTGGAACTCACGATAGCAATAAAGTTTAAGTAGCGTCAGTATTTCCTAATTGGGTGATATGGTTTGGTTTTCTCCGCTCAGTCCAAAACAGAAACTTAAGACGTCGTGGATTTCTGGAGTCCACCACATAAACCGATAACGCATTTCGAAGGGAAGTTTAACATAGCACTGAACCGACGGAATGAATGGGTGGAGTCCTGGAGAGACAAAATGGGAAGCACGAATGAAGAAGGAGAAGTGGCGAGATAACCACCACAACATCCCGTTCTTTCAGCACAATGATAATGACAATAACGATAGCGTTTACTTTCTCTCCCGTCTGAATAGGCGTCGTGTCGCAGCGCTGCTGCCATCATTGAAAGAACCGAACCACCGATCCATGGGAAGCTCGACGTTGCCAAAGTTGCAGTTAAAGTAACGATGATGCAGTTGGTGAAAAAAGGTGGAGATAGTAATTCTACCTGTTTTCCCGACGATCAGAGATTCATAACCTGAATGGGACGTAGCGGTCGCCAGAGTCAGCCAATAAAGATGAAATAATACGTGAATGGGGTTGGAAGGGATAATAAAATGAATCAATACGGACGAAAGATAGAGCAGATGTTCCACTGGGTGCATGGAAAGACCAGACCATGGTCCAATAGTGACACTGCGATGATGGACTGAATGAAACCGATCGTACATCGGTTTCCAGTGTAGAAAACGATGTATCCAATAAAAGTGAAACGAAGACCAGATTGCGATTAATGGAAACCACAGAACGAATCCGACAGGATTATCTGCGAAACCAATAATGGATCCATAGCCGTTTGCATAGGCAAACCAGAACCCGGCTTCATAGAGGGTCCAGACGCTGACCCCGCTTAGAAGTACCCAGAAAACATTGTCTCGTAGTTGATCTCCGCCAAGGAATTTTGCGCCTTTTTCTGTGGGCGAAGTGCGCAAGAAGCGGTAAGTACTGTCCTGTTTATGCCAGGTGTACAACCACAGATGCAACATCGTGGCGAGGGCGGTCATCATGAGAATGTTTCTTGCCCAGACCCCAAAGACCCATCCGAACTCGAGAGAGGCGGTTGTACCCAAAGACTCACTATGATAGCGATCAATAAATAGCAGCCAAGTTCCGTTAGAGGCAACCAGGCATTAGCAAACCACTTCAGTATCGCCAGAGGTTTCAGAGGCACGCAAAATAAAGGGGAATACTGAATCGGTACATCGGGATGCCAGTTCCAGCTTTTACTTTCTCCCGCCGGAGTTCCGGGAATCAATTCGTCACCAGCCTCTGTGATTGATGGGGAAGTGATTACTGTCGTCATATTTTTACCTCGATTTTTTCGGTTTTCGAGTAATGGGTTTGGCCGGTACCCTCGACCTGTTCTTTTACGTGGTTTTCTACCTTGCTCAACCTATCATTTTACTATTACGTAAAACCTAAGAAGCAAGTCTCATGTCAGTGCCTGATATACCGCATTGCGAAAGCTCCGACGTCCACCGTGGTATAACGATGGAATAAATTGCTGCATCAGAATCCCAATGAGTTGTTCCTGGGGGTCAATCCAGCAATAGGTATCGGCCATACCTCCCCAACCAAAATCACCGGTGCTCCCCAGAGTTCCCGCTTTTGCTGCATCCAGGTTGATACAAAACCCTAAACCAAAACCATAGCTTTTTAAGCGCTGGGTCACAATTCCGTTATTAGCCAGAGGCAGTAATGAGGCATCCAGATGGTTTTGAGTCATCCACTCTACGGTTTTTCTACCCAACACCCGGTATTCATTCATCACTCCCCCATTCAGCAGCATTCGGGCAAATTTCAGGTAGTCCCGGGCTGTGGACACCAACCCCGCACCACCGGAATACAGTCTGGGTTCATTTCCCTCTGTGTGATCCACATAGGGTAAGTCATCCGCCCGGGACAATATTTCTATGGCCTGCCCCTGCTTATAGCCATACAAGGTGGCGAGTCGATGGGCGTCTTTTCTGGAAACCACGAAGCTGGTATCCGCCATCCCTAGGGGATCAAATATTCGTTGCTGCATAAACTCGGCTAACGTCTGACCGCTGATTAGCTCCACCAGATACCCGCAAATATCCGTCGCCACACTATAGTTCCATTGACTTCCAGGTTGAAAAAGCAATGGAATTTTCAGAACGTCCCGTATCAGATCCGGGAGGTGTTTCGGCGGACCATCTACCCGCCACAAATCAGCATATTGCTTTTCGATGGGATGGGTATCCGGCTCGAACCCATAGGTAAAACCAGCGGTGTGGGTAAGCAGGTGGCGAAACGTTACAGCCTGGGTGAGCACATCCAGTTTCCCGCCTTCACCATAAACGAGCAAATCACTCATTTCTGGAATCCACCATTCTACCGGGTCGTCTAGTTGAAAGTGTCCCTCCTCAAGGAGAGACATCAGACAAACGCTGGTAATGGCTTTGGTCATGGAATAAATACGAAAAATCGTGTCCTCTTCCATAGGGGTTTTAGTCTCCAGATCCCGATAACCTACCTGGTCAAAAAATACCTCCTGCCCACGATGAAAAACCAATGCCTGTATTCCTGCCGTTTTTCCAGTTTCGACGTATCTTTGCATAAAGTCGGAAACCTGGGCCAGCCGCTCAATATTCATTGTGGATCTCCGCGCATCTCTGTTTTTATTTCCATGATGGGTTTTGCTTTTTGAGAGTCTTAGGTTCAACTCTTAAGTGCAACCGTCAAGGTTGTATTTGAATTACAGAACACCTAATGAGGTGTTCTGTAATTCAGCGATTTTCTCGGACGATGATTTAATCTGTCCATCGTCGATTGTAACGACTGTCGGCTTACTTTTAACAGTGACATTGTCTTGGGATAAAACTGTCGAACTAACCCATTCGTATTCTCATTCGTTCCTCGCTCCCACGAAGAATACGGATGAGCGAAATAGATATCCGCACTGAGTTCCTTCGCCATGCGTTCGTGGTCGCTGAACTCCCGACCATTATCATAGGTGATCGTATGGCAGCTATCTGCGCTCCCCTTGAAACAACGGATTACCTCGTTGGCAACCGGGTCTTTCTCTTTCGTACTCGAATGACCCAATAACGTGTACCGGCTCTTACGATCCACCAGGGAAACCAATACGCCGCAATGCCCTTTGCCAACAATGGTGTCTCCTTCCCAATCGCCAATTCGGGAGCGCGACTCTACACAGGCAGGGCGGTCATCAATCATCGTCTGGTTCGGAATCTGACCACGGCGGCTATAGACCCCATATCGTTTCTTTCTCTGCTTCTGGCAGCGAAGATAACCCGACAGCTTCCCGCCCATTTTCTTGTCCCGATACACGTGCTGATAAATCCATTCATGGCTGATTCGGTAATCCTGTTCTTCATACAGCCTCCATGATATTTGCTCTGGACTCCAGTAAGCACTCAGCAAACGACCCACTTCGGCCCAGTGAGAAGGCTCAATTCTTGGTGTCACCTTGTCGGCTCGACGAGACAGTGCGAACTCATGGGCCTGTTTGGGCCGATAGCCACGAAGCCCTGTATTACGAGGCAGCTCCCGACTAATCGTGGACTTGTTAACACCGATCTCTTCGGCGATGGCTTTTTGTGATATGCCCACCTTCTTTAATGCAAATATCTGGTATCTTTGCTCTCGGGTGAGCTGGGTATAGTGACTCATCATGCTTCTCATCTTTGGCGAGAGGAAAAGCCGACATTATCCCAGCTTTCCCTTCTTTGACGAGTTGCACTTACTAGTTGAATTCAAGCTTGGTATTTAGTCTTTATTCTGTAAAATGTGTGGAGTAGTCCCGTCGAATGAAACTTTTAAAATTCTTTCTCATACTTGCAACAACGGTGATTGTTGGCTGCAACGGCACTAATACATCTTCATCAAGTGGGAGTGGAGGAAGTACTGATCTCGCTTATTCAAAAGATGTCACTGTTCGGATCACCACAGGTGCTTATGAGGGTGGCCATATTTACGTTTGGTACCATGGAAGTGGAACGTCGAGCGACCCATTAGTTGTTAAAGTCAACATTCGCGATGCAAACAATAATCCACTTCCAGGAACGATCCATTGGCAAGACAATACGGATGATCGGGTGTTTAATGGAACCATGCTTCCCCACGTTTACGAGAGCAATGGGAATTATCAGATTGCCATAGAGCCAGATGGTGGAGAGAAGGTAACAACCTTCACTGAAGGTACAACCATTACCGTATCAGAGAGCAGTGAAGAGGTTGAGGAAGATATTTGCCTTACCGCCACTTTTTCCATTTTCTGTTAGTGTGCACAGGATGAACTCGTGATTTCTTAACTTCCTAATAGGGTTCCTGAATGTGGCTTTTAGTGCAGGCTGATTCCAATAGCCATTTTCCCTAAATGCGATTACCGCTAAAAGGAATCGAAATAAATGGCGATTGGAATAGACGATGACCAAATCAGGGGCAGTGTGAATCTATTTCATCCATGCGTTGAGATTCAAATAAACGCCCGCTTAACGACTTCGTCAAAATGCCTGATTGCGACCTTCTGTTCATCGCTGGAAGCAGTGATCTGCCCCAGGAACTGGATATTATGGCTGGTTGCACTGACGACCAGATTTCCTTCCAGACAGGCATTCCAGTCACCCTTTGAATGTTGAATACGGAAGCTTAGCTCAGCCTTGGCTGACAAAGGGTCATCGTTAACGCAGGAATATGTCAGAGTACCCTTGGTGTCGAGTTCCATGTTGTTTTCATTAATCCGATAAGCACCATCATCTTTTAAATAGCTACGGGTTATCAGTCCACTGGTAGTCTCGTGGGTAATGGTTCTTCTGCGTTTAACGGGCCTTAACCAGGTAACAGCAGTCGGCTCGGGTATCGCTGCCCGGGGAAATGTGAATAAGGAATCTGTTCCGTTCTCCACGGAACGAATAGGTAGATCGAGGTAGCTGATTCCGGTTTGCAGAACCAGGGTCGTTTTGGGAAAAACGGGCCAGATCAATGGATAAGACTCCGTGGAAACAGAAAGCCTAATTTTATGCCCCCTGGGAATTTGTTGCGCTACCGCGTTCAATGCCACTGTAACGGTGCACCAGCTATTGACGTTAAGCAACCGGGGTTGATCAGAGCCGGTATGGTGAGTCAGGTTCAAAAGCCCATAAGTAATTTGGGTGCTCTCACCATTTCTGGCCACGTCGCTTAAACGCAGCACTAGCGATCCTTTTGGTTGATTCGATTTGATTTTCAAGGTTACCGTGGGCGATCCGCAAATCTCCAGCGTGTCGGCCAGTTCAGAAGTTAAAAAGCACACCGCGCCAACGTCTTCATAGCGTTGATCCAAAGGCATTTCCGGACCTACTCCATGGGGTAACCATTCACCGCCGGTCATGCCGCTGGCCAACGGCGAGCTTATCTCCAGTACATGGTTTTTATCCACTGTCTGATTCGCAGTGGCGCCCATGCCGCCTTTATTCAGATAAAAAGTCCAATTAGAAACATGCACCGGAGGCCAATGATTGCTCCCGATCCACCGGCCGGGTCTCATTGAATAAGATGGCGCGGGTGGAACAGAGCCCTGCATCCAATAGTGGATTCTTTCTTCGTCATCAATGCCGTTATTGATGTTTTTCAGCCACCGATCCCACCATCGAACCGCTTCCTGCAAAAAGCCAATTTGTGGACCAGGCAAAGCGATGTGGGGATAGGTGTGTGCCCAGGGGCCAATGCATATCTTATTTGGCGATTTGAGATTCTGCGCCATACGAATTGCAGCATTACTATAACCATCTGCCCAGCCGCAAAACACGTAGGTTGCCGCGGTGATTTGTGAATAGTTTTCCCTGACTGATCCATGTTTCCAATAGGCATTTTTCGTTTGTTCACCTACCCAGTTCTTTAACACAAATGGTGCTTTTTGAATTCGCTCAATCCAGGTATCCTGCCATGAGTCACCCACGATGGATGGGTCCGGTGGTCGCATCATGTAATGCGTGTACAGCCAACCCCAGGCCAGGTTTGCCGTTAGCAGACATCCACCCTTAAAGTGAATATCATCATCAAATCGGTCATCGGTTCCATGAACCGGTATGATGGCCTTTAAGGAAGGAGGTCGTCTTGCGGCAACCTGCAGTGCGCTAAATGCTCCCCAGGACATGCCAAACATTCCGGTGGAACCACTGCACCAGGGTTGACTAGCGATCCATTCCAATGCCTCCAGAGCATCATCCTGCTCCTGTTTAATGTATTCGTCCATGGGTGCACCACTGGATTCCTGGGAACCTCTGGGCTCCAATCTTATCGACGCATACCCATGTCCAGCAAACCAGGGATGGATCAGACTATCCCTGGGCGCGGAAAAATCCCGATAACGAAAGGGCACGTATTCAACAACTGCTGGAACTGGACTTTCAGCAGCATTATCGGCGATCCACATTCGAGCTGAAAGTACTGTGCCATCACTCAATGGGATTTCCATATGGTCCACGATACGAACTCCATAGGGAAAGCTCGTCATGATATCGATCTCGTTCAGGTCGGCGGCGACAAGATTAACCAGGTTGGTGACCTCTGAAAAAGTGGGTTTTCATTTTTCTACCATAGATTATTCCTTGTCCTCTTATAATGCTGGAGGTCTTAACTGAGTCTTTTTTATACCGTTTCGATTTGGTCATGCCGTTATGTTGTCGTGTGATAAATTTAGTCTACCGTTTTTTAGTTCCATTTTATATTTTTCTATTTATATTTTTCTATGCGACTACAACCAATAATAAACATTTGGCCTGAGAATGGATTGGATCAATGAACGTCAATGACGATAAAAGCCAATGATGATAAATACTAACAACGATAAAACCCAGCGATGATAAAAAACTAATGACAATAGCTAATGACGATGACTAATGATGATGACTAATGACCTTGAAAACAACGAAAAGGTAGATAAGAAAACCAATGGTTTGTTATCTGGTATTCGGGTGTTGGATTTATCGCGGATCCTGGCGGGGCCTTACTGTACTCAATTGTTGGGCGATTACGGTGCGGATGTGATTAAAGTCGAACGTCCCGGGGTGGGTGATGATACCCGGAGCTGGGGGCCACCCTATCTTGGGACCAAACGCGGGAAGTCCAGGATCGGTTCCAGTACTGAAAGTGCGTATTACTTATCGGCTAATCGAAACAAACGCTCGGTGGCTTTGGACATGTCTACGGAAGAGGGAGCCTCAATTATTCAGGAGCTGTCTCGACATTGTGATGTGGTTGTCGAAAACTTCAAAGTAGGTGGGCTGAAAAAATATGGATTGGATTATGAAACCTTATCTAATGCCCATCCTGAGTTGATTTATTGCTCAATATCGGGTTTTGGGCAGAGCGGGCCCAATGCCCATCGCCCAGGTTACGATCTGCTGGCCCAGGCTTTTGGCGGAATTATGAGTCTGACCGGGGAACCGCAGGGCGAACCAATGAAGGTGGGGGTGGGGATCGCTGATGTGATGTGTGGCATGTACGCTACCACTGCGATCCTTGCTGCCCTGCGTCATCGGGATAAAACAGGGGAAGGACAGCATATTGACATTGCATTAGCGGATACCCAGGTTGCATGGCTGATTAACGGTGCCACAAACTATCTGGTCTCTGGCAATGAACCCCAACGTCTTGGCAACCAGCATCCGAACATTGTTCCCTATCAGGTATTCGCTACCCGGGATGGTCATGTGGTGGTGGCAGTGGGGAATGATGTTCAGTTTTCCCGTTTCTGTTCCATTATCGGCGTCGATGAGCTTGCAACGGATCCACGCTACCAGACAAATGCTGGACGTCTGGAAAACCGGGATGCATTGATCGAGACATTAGGGGAAGTGATTCAGTCCATGGATAAAGAGCGACTAATTTCTGCGATGGAAGAGAATGGGGTGCCTGGCGGACCGATTAATACGCTTCCTGAAGTTTTTGCCAGCGAACAGGTTGCTGCGCGTGAGATGAAAATAACCATGTCCCACGACGGAGCTGAGGAGGGCGAGGTGGACTTAATCGGTAACCCGGTTAAATTCAGTAAAACCCCGGTGACATACCGTCAGGCGCCCCCAATGTGCGGTGAACATACCGAAGAAGTGCTGAAGGAGATACTCAACAAGTAGATTTTCAGACTGGATCTCCAAACCAGATTCCCAGACTGGACTCCCAGACCGGACTCCCAGATAGCCGACAACATAATCTGCTGTCACGGGAGGAAGAGTTCATATAGACTCAGCGCAAGCAAACAAAAGATAAGGGGTCTTATACATGTTGCGTTCAATCTTTCTGGTCCTGGTTGGTGTGTTTTCCTTCGCGCAATTGTTAATGGCTCAGGATGTCTGTAAAGCCTATCGTCCCGATCCCATGGTGCCGACAGACCCCGCTCTTTGTGAGTCGCTAAAAGAAACTGTCCGTCATCCTTTCTCGCTGCGTTTGGATAAGCACGAAGAAGCACTCAATCAGTTTTTCGGGAATTGGTGTCATCGGGATTCCGAAAACGGCTGGGTCAGTGATAAGTTTGTGCGAGAGATTGGACCTTATACCACTCGCTTCACGGATGGGGACTGGACCGACAACAAATATTATGGGTTTCATGCCCCGGTGGTAATCTGGTACTCCCCTGAAGCCTTTGAATGGATAAAGGAAAACCGAAGCCATGAGGAAGCTGATATCAGTCAGGAGCCCGTGGTCCTAGATGGCGCGATGATTATCAAGGAAATGTTAGCTCCACCCTCTAGCGTTTGCCGGGATGTTGATGTTACTCATTTGTATCCGCAATATGGAGCTGCGATTATGATTCGAGATACCGAAGCATCCCATGATGGATGGTTCTGGGGATACTATGGTTAGCCTAAGGATGGAGAAAAATTCAAACCGGATTGGCCGCCCTCAAGCAGCAATTCCATTCCTAATATGGGGTTTGGACCGTATTGCCTCAATTGCCATGCTTCTGCGGGTAATCATTTAACTTTCTCCGCCGCTTCAAACATCGCTGGCCAACCTGGAGACCCAATCACTTACCTAACTCAGGATTTCAATTCACTCCAGCGTTTTGATGACCCCAGGGCAAATAACGCCACCAGCAGTAAAGCCAGCAAGACCGGTGCGGATAAGGAAGACGCTTCCCATCATCAGGCTGTTTTATCCATCGGTGAGTCTCAGTCTGTCCCCCTCCAGATTTCGGAAAAGAGTAGCGCTGATACGGTGACGGGCCTCGGTTTGATTGATCCCTCTATCATAGGGGACGTTGATCAGGAAAGTATCACCATGCCTTCCCAGACCTATGACAATGTATGGATGAAAGCCGGGGAAGTTAATTATCATGGACAATACCTAACGTCAGATCAATGTCTGGGTTGCCATGATGCTGGTAGTACGGGGATGCAATTTGATATGGCAACCAAAGATCCGGAAGGTTCGGGGACTCTACTTAACTTCTCTCCCTATGCGACCTGGCGGACTTCACCCATGGGGTTGGCGGGGCGTGATCCCATATTTTTTCACAAATGGCGAGTGAGGTGCAGACCTTTCACAAAGACTCCAGGGATCTTGTAGAAACCACTTGTCTTGGATGTCATGGAATACTGGGCCAGCGACAATTTCAAATTGACGAATTTAAGGAAACCCAGGAATGTCAAAATTTTTCCCGGGACATCGTTAGTGCAACGCCACTTAGCGATCCTGAACACGCGAACTATGGCGCCCTGGCCCGGGATGGAATTTCCTGCACTTCCTGCCATCACATGGTACTGGGTGAGGCGGATACCAATCGGTATAAGGATGACCTCGCCAACAGATGCGTCGCTGAACGACAGGAGGCATTGAATCCAGATAATACCGGTTTTGCTAGGACCTTTACCGGTAGCTTTTTTGTGGGTCCGGCAGATACTGTCTATGGACCCTTCAAAGAGCCGAAGGAAAAACCCATGCAACATGCTCTGGGCATTACTCCTGCGCACAATGACCGGATACAAACCTCTGAAATTTGTGGAACCTGTCATAATGTTCACCTCCCCGTTTTACAAAATGGTGAGACGCTAGGACACATTTATGAGCAAACGACCTACAGTGAATGGGCGTTTAGCGACTATCGCACAGGACAGGGAGTGGATGGTCCGCTACCTGGTGGTGCTGGTCCAAAACAGGCAGAATGTCAGTTCTGTCATACGCCAAACCAAACGGAAAATGGTACGTTATTCAAAAGCAGAATCGCTTCCATTCAAGAAAAAGCCAATTTCCCGGAAGCTGAATTTACCCTGCCTGCCAGTGATCTGGACCTACCCGTGCGGGAAGGTTTTGCCAAGCATACACTGGTGGGGTTAAATCTGTTTTTGACAGAAATGTTTGATCAGTATCCAGAGGTTTTGGGTGTGGCGGTACAGGATCCAATGCTGGTATCCAAGGGATTGGATCCAATCAAGTTAACCAAACGGGAAATGGAAAAAAACGCCGCTCACAAGACTGTGGATATTAGTGTGGCCGATCCAAGTTGGGATGAGACCACGAAAAATTTAGCCTCTACGGTCTCACTCGAAAGCCATGTTGGGCATAAGTTTCCATCCGGAGTGGGTTTTCGTCGCGCTTTTGTTCACTTCGAAGTGCTGGATAGAAATAGCAATGTGATATGGCAATCTGGTAAACCGAATGATGCGGGTATTATCGTTGATAGCAATGATGATCCAGTGGCTGGAGAGTTATGGTGGAATGATGATTGTACGCCAATCGACAATGCATCCGAACGCCCGCACCAACCTCACTTCCAGGAAATTACCTCACAAAGTGAAGTGCAAATTTACCAGGAGTTGGTCAGTACTCCGCCAGAAAAAGGCATTCCTAACTGTTCCCATGAAGCATTACCCGAAGGTTTTTTAACCACGAGCTTTCTCTCAATTTGCGCTGAAGTAAAAGACAATCGTTTGTTGCCCTCGGGATTCCTGCCCGAGAGCGAACGAATCGCGATTGCAAAAGCACAGGGGGCAGGAGCTGATCTGGCGACAGACACCGGCTCCACAGATGTTGACAATGATCCAGACTATATTACCGGGGGAGGAGATAGCTATCGATACAATGTGATACTGGAGGACGGACAGACTCCGGCTGCTGTCCGGGCTTCCTTGTACTACCAATCCATTCCACCATTTTATCTACAGGACCGATTCTGCACCGCTGAAGGATCTGACCGGGATCGGTTGTACTACCTGACAAACAACATGGATCTCAGTAAGTCCGCAGCGAGAGGCTGGAAGCTACAAATCGGAGAATCCTCCACCGCCCTGGTAAAATAACAATCTGGTAGATTAGATCGTAACTATTAACCGTAACTATTCGTGTCGCCTGGTCGACCTGTTTCCTCGTTCCCACGGTCCTCCGTGGGGATGCATACTTCAGTTTATGTTTATGCAATTCACTTTACGCAATTGAATGAGAAGAAGCTAAAATGATATTCGTTGCTCCATCATTTTGAACCTTCCGTCAATCACCGGGGTCTTAAGTAAACGCCATTAAGGTCGAACTTTGGGTTTTAAGCATGAATTCATGAAACACGTTTATCCTCGTTCCCACGGTCCTCCGTGGGGATGCATACTTCAGTTTATGTTTATGCAATTCACTTTACGCAATTGAATGAGAAGAAGCTAAAATGATATTCGTTGCTCCATCATTTTGAACCTTCCGTCAATCACCGGGGTCTTAAGTAAACGCCATTAAGGTCGAACTTTGGGTTTTAAGCATGAATTCATGAAACACGTTTATCCTCGTTCCCACGGTCCTCCGTGGGGATGCATACTTCAGTTTATGTTTATGCAATTCACTTTACGCAATTGAATGAGAAGAAGCTAAAATGATATTCGTTGCTCCATCATTTTGAACCTTCCGTCAATCACCGGGGTCTTAAGTAAACGCCATTAAGGTCGAACTTTGGGTTTTAAGCATGAATTCATGAAACACGTTTATCCTCGTTCCCACGGTCCTCCGTGGGAATGCATACTTCAGTTTATGTTTGTGCAATTCACTTTACGCAATTGAATGAGAAGAAATTAAAATGATATTCGTTGCTCCATCATTTTGAACCTTCTGCCAATCACCGGGGTCTTAAGTAAACGCCATTAAGGTCGAACTTTGGGTTTTAAGCATGAGTTCATGAAACACGTTTATCCTCGTTCCCACGGTCCTCCGTGGGAATGCATACTTCAGTTTATGTTTGTGCAATTCACTTTACGCAGTTCAATGAGAAGAAGCTAAAATGATATTTGTCAGTGGTTTGGGAATTTATTTTTTGATTGGCTTTGTTTTCTCAATTGCCTTTTTCTTTAAAGGCTATGAAGTGATCAATGCCGAAGCAGCGAACTCAAGTATGGCGGTCCGGATACTTTGGTGTCCTGCTGCCATCGCAATTTGGCCGTTGCTTCTTTATAAGTGGTGCAAGAAATGAAAAAAACACACCGAAAACTGCATCATCTGTTTTGGTATCTCGGGACGCCGCTATTATTGCTATTCCTGATTTTTGTTATGCCAGATGCTGAAGATAAAGGGGCATCAATAAACAAGGTTCCCCAAGCTTCCAAAATCGCCGTTCTTCCATAATGATATCCGAACGAGTTTTTCAGATATGAGCCAAACTTTTGTCCCAGTTAGCTGGAATCCGCGTAAACGGGTATACGATATTTGTTTGTGGGTCGGTATTGCGATTTACATTGTGCTCTATGTGTCGATAACCAATTCCCGATTACAGGGAGAGGACGCGATATCTCCACTGATTGTGTTAATGCGCGCTTTTTCAACCTGCGGTTTCGTTATGCTGACGTTTATTCTCTGTATTGGTTCCATGGCAAGAATAGACAAACGTTTTCTTCCTCTGCTTTATAACCGCCGACATTTTGGCGTTTCATTCTTTCTCATTGCTCTGATTCATGGCGCCTTGGCGATATTCTGGTATCACAGTTTCGGAGACATTAACCCCATTGTATCGGTAGTGACATCCGGAGGAGATTATGAAAGCGTGGGAAACTTTCCCTTTCAGCTTTTTGGATTATTAGCGCTCCTGATTTTCTTTGTAATGGCAGCGACCAGCCATGACTATTGGAATGCGGTTCTCGGTCCGATGTGGAAGTCGGTGCATTTGTTGGTTTACGTGGGCTACGGTCTGTTGGTAGTACACATTGGTATGGGCGCGATGCAGGAAAGCAATACCGGGATGTTGCCGTATATGGTTTTTACAAGCGTGATATTAGTGAGCGGATTGCATCTGTATACCGCTATTTTCTGCTCTCAGGAAACCCGGGCGATAAATGGTGAAACAGATCCGACAGATGAGGGATGGGTAGAAGTTGGAAAATGGCAGGAAATTGAAAATGATCGTGGCATTACCGTTACAGTCGGTAATAGTGAGCGGGTGGCGATATTTCGTTATGACAGGAACAAATTAAGTGCTGTCTCCAATGTTTGCCAACATCAAAATGGCCCCCTTGGAGAAGGTAGGGTGATCGATGGATGCATTACCTGCCCCTGGCATGGTTTCCAATATCGACCGGAGGACGGTTGCTCGCCACCCCCATTCACAGAAAAAATTGAAACTTTCAAATTAAAACTAAAAGGAGATGTAGTTTATCTGGACCCCAAACCCCTTGCCCCCGGAACCGTTCGGGAAGTCACGATTGTTGATTCAGTCCAAACCTAACCAGCATGACTGAAAACCGAACCAGTTAACTCCAGATTACGATTCGCTGGCAAAGACTAATGGCAGGGCCAATGGCAAAGACCGATAGAAAGAAAAATGAAGAAATCTGATAAGACGCCTTTTTTTGTGGGTTATCTGGATATGCCCAAAACGTTAAAGCGATTTTATATTCCATTGGTGTTTTTTGTTGGTGTATTGTCTGCTGTGGCGGGAATGACCATCGCAAATCAGCAACAAAGTGCGGGTCCTGCGGTCTGGGATAGCTCGGCTGCAGTGACTTATACCGGATTACTGAAGATGGAACCTTACCCGGTTTTGCATCGCCTTAATCCGGACAATGGCGATCAGGCGGAGTCGATATTGCTGGTGAATCAGGGGAAGCACTCATCGGCACATTATGCAACCCCATTGAAAGATCAATTTGTTTCAGTAACTGGGTATCCCATTGTTCGGGGAGGCTGGAGCATGCTGGAACTGGTTTCAGATGAACCCATCAAAGATGTAAAAACAGTTGTAGGAGATGAAGCAGTTCCGAAATTAGTCAGTGCGGCTTCCCCGGTATCATTGGGTCCGGTTTCGCTAAATGGAGAAATTGCGGATTCGAAATGTTTTCTCGGTGTCATGAATCCTGGAAAGGGGAGCGTTCATAAAGCCTGTGCCGAAGTTTGTTTGCTTGGGGGCATTCCTGCGATGTTGCTGGTAAGGGGGGATGATGGTCAGAAATACGGCTATCTACTGACCCAACCCGATGGATCGAATATTTCGAGGGAAATCGCAAGCCGAGCAGCGGACCATGTTGCGGTGACCGGTGAATTGATGCAAAAAGGTGATTTGCTCTATATACAGGTCGCTGAAAACGGCATTCTGTAAACTGGGATAACGGCCTTAAATAGAGCCTGTCTTTTGATAGAAATCCATATCGGACTCCGTTATCGGATATCCCTATGTCGGATTTCCTCATGTCGGATTTCCCTAAGGATGTCTTTCTTCAGTAGTATGAGCAGAAAACCCGGAAAGGGATGAGGACTAAATCAGGTCCGGGTCTGAAATGATTTCCACCAAAGCCGGGCCTGGATGGGCCAGCGCCTTTTTGATTGCCTCATCCAGCATTCCCTTTTCTTCCACCCGTTCCCCAAACCCATCACATAGCTGCGCATAAGCCGCGAAATTTGGATTGTGCAGTGAAGTTTGCCACACGTCCCATTCTGCTGCTCGCTGTTCCTTGGTGATTTTTCCAAGTTGGTGATTGTTCAAAAGAATGTGGGTGATGTTCATCTCATATTTCACTGCTGTAGTGAAATCTGCTAGATATTGGCCGAATCCGCCGTCACCACTAATGGAAACAATAGGGCGGCCCTTGAGATCGTCGATATCCTGGGTGGCAGCCCATGCACCCATTGCGGCAGGGAATGAAAAACCGATGGAACCCAAATAGCCGGACATTAGAACAGATTGGTTTTCACATTCAAAATAGCGACCAAATGAATAGGTATTATTGCCGACATCTACTGCGATGATGGCGTTGTGGGGCAATAACCGGCTAAGCGAATCGAAGATGGATGCAGAATTTATACCTTTGCCGCTATTGTCATTCCGCCGGCTCTGTTTTTCTTCTTTCCAGATATCCCAACGCTTCCTGAGCTCGGGGCGTTGATCGATGGTTTCGTGATCATCTCTCAATCGGGCGTTAAAGAGGTTAGCGGTTATTTCGATTTCCCCCAAAACCGGCAGGCTAACCGCATGGAATTTTCCCAATGCCATGGGATCGAAATCTACCTGAATAATGGGACGTTTTTCGGTGATACCAGTGTGATTGGAAAAAGACGCACCAAAAACCAGAATCAAATCGCATTCGTTCATAAACCAGCTGGCAATGGGGGTCCCGGAACGTCCTAAAACGCCACCTGCTAATGGATGGGAGTCGGCAATTTGGCCTTTCCCCTTAAACGTGGTTAACACTGGTGCATTCAGTTTTTCCCCAAGGGAGATAACCGATGACATGCTTTCTTTTGCACCATAGCCGACGATGATAATCGGCCGTTTGTATTGATGAATCATTTCCATCGCGGCATCCACAGTTTGCGCTGCCGGGGTAACCCGGGGATCACCCATACGGCCGTCTGGGCTACCTACTTTCGATTTAGGGGTGACTGGAAGGGTCTGCACATCGTCGGGAAAAATTAAGTGGGCAGGAGTACGATTAACGATGGCATTTTTGCAAGCGAGACTCATTAGTTCGCCATGTTTACTGGTGTGTAACACTGTTTTACTATAGTCCGCTACAGCATCAAAAGCCGATGCCAAATCGATATCCTGAAATGCCCCGGGCCCAAGGACCTGAACGTCTACCTGGCCAGTGAGGGCCAACGCCGGGGCTCTGTCCACTTTGCAATCCCATAACCCGGTTAACAGATTGGTAGCTCCGGGGCCGGCGATAGTCAGGCAAGCCGCTGGCTTTCCCGACGCTTTGGCATAGCCCGAGCAGGCGAAAGCGGCCGCACCCTCATGACGAATGCCGTAGTAGTTTAGATTTCCTTTGGTCTCTTGCACCCGTAATGCATCAGCTAAACCAAGGTTGGAGTGCCCCACCATGCCAAACACGGATTTTACTCCCCAGTTCACCATGGTTGCCGCCATCACATCGGAAATGGTCTGTTCACGCTCGGGTTCACTTTCTATGGCTAAATAAATCCCGTCCGAGCGAACCTCAACAGGAAACATTTCCTGCCCGGAATCCTCATGTCCACCGGGAGGTTTTCCTGTCAATGGATCAAAATCCCAACCATGCCAGGGGCACCTCAACCAACACTTTCCATCGGTCCCTTTTTCAATGGAACCCTCCCCCAATGGTCCGCCCTGGTGAGGGCAATGATTCTCCATCGCTGCATACTGACCATCAATGTGGGTCAACGCCATACTCCTGGTCTCTGCTGTAACAGTCTTAACCCGTCCTTCTGGCAGCTCATCAAGCTCCGCCACTTTGTGCCAGGTGTATTCGTTGTCTGGATTCATCGTAGATAGACCAAATTGTATGAATAATTGTCGGGGGATATGCCCATGATTAGATGACCCATGGATAGGACAATGAATAGGGCAATAGATAGGACACGCGTAGCCGTGACTTCCGCATTAGCAACGACCTTCTTCTACGCCATGACAGGCGATTAACGCCCCTCCGTCCGTCGCTTTTAGCTGGGGTATTTCGACTTTACATCGGTCATTGGCATGACCACATCTTCCATGGAAAACACAGCCCGAGGGCAGGTTTATCGGAGTAGGAACTTCTCCATGAAGTTTGATATGAGGTGGGCGATCATTTCGTAGCCTGGGTATGGCTGATAACAACGCTTTGGTATAAGGGTGGCGGGGAGTCCTGAATAGCGACTGTGTTGGCGCCATTTCACAAACATTGCCGAGATACATCACCACAACCCGGGTGCCAAAATGCTCGACAACCGATAAATCGTGAGTGATAAACAAATAGGTTAATTGTCGATCATTTTGCGCATCGGTCATTAGATTTAAAACCTGCGCCTGTATGGACACATCCAGGGCTGAAATGGGTTCATCTGCAACAATGAATTCCGGGTCTACCGCGAGTGCCCGGGCGATGCTGATTCGTTGTCTTTGGCCTCCAGAGAACTCATGGGGAAATCGTTTGCCCCAGGACACATCGATGCCCACGGATAGCATGACTTCGACAACCTTGTCATTGACTTCGCCATTTCCCCAGGTGGAGTTATGAAATTCAATGGGTTCCTTAAGTGTTTGTTTGATGGTCATGCGTGGATTAAGAGAGGCATAAGGATTCTGAAAAATCATTTGCATTCTCTTTCGATACCGTAATAGAGCTTTGCTTTCGAGGTTGTCTATTCGTTCTCCTTTGTAGTAGACGGATCCACTTGTGGGTTTCAATAGGCCCATGACTGTTCTCGCAACCGTTGACTTTCCGCAGCCCGATTCTCCCACCACACATAACGCTTCACCCTCCTGCACTTCCATTGTTACGCCGTTGAGTGCATGAACGAATTCCTGATGCCTGGTAATACGTCCTCCTCTAAAGCGAAGCTGATCGAGTAAATCACCGGAAATCGGAAAACGTTTATAAATTTGGTTGACGCCTAGCAGCGGGGTTTTCGGTGTATTGTCAGTCATGATCTGGTCCCATCCACTTCCATCGCAGTGTCCATTTTTCCATCTGACAATAAGGGCGATAATAAGTGGCAGGCAGCGAATCGTCCATCGCTCTCATAAAGATTGGGTCTTTTCACTTCGCACTCATTAAACCCATGGTCACAACGCGGGCGAAAAGCGCAGCCACTGGGAACATCCTGAAGTCCAGGCATCGACCCTCTAATTTGCTGTAACCTCTGTCCGGGTTGTGTCATTTGCGGCAGGGCGTTGATTGGTCCCTTTGTGTATGGATGCAGTGGTGCATCAATAATCCGTGCAGTTGGGCCCTGTTCAATGATACGCCCGGCATACATCACCATGGTTTTCTGTGTGACTTCAGCGACCACACCGAGATCATGGGTAATGAGAATCAAGGCAACATCGTTTTTCTGACAAAGGTCGAGCAACAGTTCCATGATTTCTGCCTGGATGGTGACATCCAAAGCCGTGGTGGGTTCATCTGCAATAATGATGTCGGGATTCAGCAGCAGGCCAATGGCGATAACAATTCTTTGTCTCATACCCCCGGATAGTTGTGGGGGGTACTGATCCAGTCGTTGGTCAGCCGAAGGGATTTGCACCTGTTTGAGTTTGTCCAGCGCGATACTGCGTGCCTCATCCCTGGTGATTGAGCGATGCGCAATGAGACACTCTGTCATTTGATCACCGACAGTCAAAACCGGATTGAGAGTCATCATTGGATCCTGAAAGATCATGGCGATGCGATTTCCTCGTATCTGTCTTAGCTGATTTGCCGGAATTTTTGCGAGATTTCTGTTCTCAAACAGCACTTCTCCCTGGGAGATATATCCAGGGCGGGCGATTAGATTCAGAATGGAAAACCCAAGTACCGACTTGCCAGCACCGGATTCACCGACCACTCCAACACGTTCTCCCTTTTCCAATGAAAAATTGATATCCCGTAATGCCACCACATTGCCTTGGGCAAGGGCAAATTGAACTTCAAGGTTTCGAACCTCCAATAACTTCATGGAATTAGTCCTTGTAGAGTTTTGGATTAAGAACATCCCTTAACCAGTCGCCGAGCAGGTTCATTACTAATACAAGTACAATCAGTATGCCACCTGGGATCACTGTGATCCACCACGCACCGGAAAAGATATATTCAAATCCACTTGAAATCAGTGAGCCCAGAGACGGCTGGGACACGGGCATGCCCAAACCCAGAAATGACAGCGAGGCCTCAGAGATGATGGCATTGGCAATCTGCACAGTGGATATCACAAGGATAGGGGAAAGTGTGTTGGGTAGGATGTGACGAAACATGATTCTTGGGGTAGGTAAGCCAATGACCCTGGCGGCATCCACATATTCCTTTTCTTTTTCTGCAAGAACAGAGGCACGAATGGTTCTCGCATATTGGGGCCATTCCGCTATTCCAATAACCAGAATTAGCATCACCATGGCAAGTTGTCGGTAGAGTTCAGCGCCAAAGCTGGCCTGGAAAATTGCGAGCATGACGATCGCCACCATGAGCGTTGAGAATGAAAGTTGAATGTCCGCTATTCTCATTAGAAAACTATCAATTCTACCTCCCAAATACCCTGCGGTGAGGCCAATGGTAATTCCTAAAAATGCCAGGATCAAAACTGCGCAAATTCCGATAATTAATGAGATTCGAGTACCGTACATAATCGCTGACCAAAGGTCGCGACCCTGGGCATCGGTTCCAAGCCAGAAACGCTCGTCTCCACCGGATTGCCAGCTTGGTGGTAACTCAGAATCCATGATATCAATGGTGGCAGCATCATAGGGATCATGGGGTGCTATTAGTGGAGAAAACAGGGCAATGCTGGCAGCAATAATGAGAATAGCAAAGCTAACCTGGGCAACACGGTCCTGTTTAAAACTGTGCCAAAAATGGGATTGTAGAAACCTATGGAACAGTGACAATGGGGGTGTCTTCATCCTCTGGCCCTCATTGTTTTATCAGCTTCACAGTGGGGTTGACGAGTCCATAGATGAGGTCAACGATGGTGTTGGTTATCACAAAAATTGCACCAACAACAATTAGATAGGCAACGATCAAGGGTGTGTCAACCCGATTCACTGCTTCAAGAAAAAGAAACCCCATTCCAGGCCACTGAAACACCGTCTCGGTCAATATAGTGTATGCGACCATGGTGCCAATTTGTACTCCACCCACGGTGATCACGGGTAGCATGGTGTTTTTCAGGGCATGGAGAAAATAAATTCGCCAGGGTGATATCCCTTTGGCCCAGGCGAATTTAACGTATTCTGATTGGAGGACCTCCATCATTTCCGAGCGAATCAGTCGAATAAATAGAGGCAGCATGATTGAGGCCAGGGTAATGCAAGGCAATACCAGATGTTTTAATCCATCCAGTGTTAATAAGGCGGTGTCCCAATTATCCGTTATTCGGTAGGTGTCGCCGCGGCCAAATGAGGGCATCCAGCCAAGTTCTATAGCGAACAGATAGATCAGCCCAATGGCGGTTAGAAACACAGGGATAGAGATTCCGATGGTGCTCAAGGCCATGATGACCCGGGAAAACAGATGCTTGGGTTTAATAGCGGCGAAGATCCCCAGAGGAACTGAGAAGAAAACGATAATTAATGTGGCGCCGAATACTAACTCCAATGTCGCGGGCAACTTTCTAAGGATGACCTGAAGGGCGGGTTCTTTAAAGAAGTAGGATGTACCGAGATCTCCCTGTAAGGCTTTCAGCGCGAAGCGCCCATATTGAGTGAAAAAGGGATCATTAAGCCCCATTTCATCCCTCATTTTTTGTCGCTCAGCCTCGGACACCGACTGCCCCACTAGCTCCCGTAATGGGTCGCCCAGATTATCCTGTATGGAAAAACTAATAATGCTGATCACAAACATGACAATCAGCGCCTGGGCAGTGCGTTTGATCAGAAATGCAAACATTTTTTATGTCTCCATTTTACCTCGATGTATTTAACACCAGGATATTTACCAGGGTAACGGAAAATTCTATGCCTGGGTTATTTCCAGGTCATGTGTAAGTAAGGGCATCTGTAAGTAAGGATATGTGTAAACGAATGCGGCGAAGAAAATCTTCGCCGCATTGTTATTTCATTATGAAAATAATGATAATGGTAATGGTAAAAATGCCAGAAAGCTTACTCGGTAATGACCAGGTCACCAAGATAAGGAAAGTTCATGACGTTTAGTACTGCTTCGATTGCCACTTTCGTATTGGCTGCCCAGGCAAGATTCTGCCAGTGTAGTGGAACAAAAGCCGCGTCATCATACAGAATCTGTTCAATTTGCTGCATGGTTGCCGCTCTTACTGCATCGTCAGTTCCGGTATTTGCCTGCTGCATCAACTCGTCCGCTTCCGGGCTACAGTAGGCACCACTGTTGTACTGTCCCATGCCCGTTGTTTCATTCGGGCAAGCGCTTAAGAACTCATAGAAGTTATTTGAATCTTCTGTGTCAGAGTGCCAGCCAATCATCATCATGTCAGCAGATCGTTTATCGAACTCAGGCCAGTACTGTGCTTTAGGCATGGTTTTAAGATCAACCTTGATGCCAATTTTCGCGAGCATTGATGCGACTGCCTGGGCAATTTTGTCGTCATTAACGTATCTGTTGTTTGGCGCCATCATGGAGATGCTAAGACCGTCTCCATATCCGGCTTCCTGCATCAATGATTTTGCCTTCTCGACGTCATATCGCGGAGTTGAGTGCTTCGTTGTGGCCGAGATAGCCTTTGGGGCTGAACTGTGCTCCAGCGGTAGCAAAACCTTTCATGATTTTGTCAACGATACCCTCTTGATTAATGGCATAGTTGATGGCTTGTCGAACTCGCTTGTCCTTGAAAGCTTCAACACGATTCTGGTTGAGTTGAAAAGTGATGATGCGTGTACCGCCCATGGTAACAAGATCAATATTCTCATTCGATGAGATACGATCATGGTCGGTAGGTGGGACTGGCGCAATGAAGTCCACATCACCGGAAAGTAAAGCCGCTACCCGGGTTGGGTCTTCTTTGATGGGTGTGAAAATGATTTGATCGACATTGCCGGGTGAATTGCTATCCCAGTAGTCAGCGAATCGGGAAAATTCAACCTTGACCCCTTGTTCCCTCGACGTAACGATAAATGGCCCGGTTCCTGAAGCATTGGTTGAAGCGAACGCATCACCATGCTTGGTTAATGCATCTTTCGCATTACCGTTTTCATCGGTGCCGGTATAAAACCCACTGTCCATGGGAAAAATATAAGTAGAGTTATGGAGAACCATGGGAAAACCAGGCTCAGTTACCAGATCCACGGTATGGTCATCTACTGCCACCGCTTCGCTAAAAGCAGCGAAAATACCTTTGAAGTCGGGCGATGCCTTGAGGCGATTAAAAGTAAAGAGTACATCCGCTGAGGTGAAATCGCTGCCGGAGTGGAATTTCACTCCCTTGCGCAGGTTAAATCGCATCGTAGAATCGTCGATACGTTCCCAGCTCTCTGCCAATCGTGGCTCGAATCCCAGGTCTTTTGTCCAACGGACCAGTGGGTCGAATAGCATGTGGGAAAGTTGGAGCGTACCGCCGGATAGTTGTTCGTGTGGATCAAGGCTCACAGGATCTGCGTCGTATGCCATTTTTAAGGTTGCTGCATTAACAGAACCTATTAGGCCAAAACTAAAGATAGCCGTAGCGATTAAGGACTTCGGTGAAAACATGAATATACCTCCATTAAAGAGTTAATTTGCCGCAACAACACTATTCTATCGGGTACTCGATCAGATGGGAAATGAAATAGTGGCCTTAATGTTGAGAAATGTAATTACCGGGGAACGCAGTTTTGCCGGCAGACACCCAAGGCGGACGATCTCTAAATCTCCACTCCAAATGCCTATTTCAAGTATCCGTGGAAACGCATGAACAACTGTCTTTTGCTACAGGGACTAAAACCGGAAACAATGGTCTCTAAATCTGATGTGGTTCAACGCTATTGCGAATAGGTGTAGGTGTATGGTGAGTATGAGCAAACCAGAGCAGGGGTTATTCAATCCTCTACTCTGGCTTTATTGCTCTGGTTTTATTGCTACGGCTCTATTTCCAGATAGCTACTCAGTCATGATAGTCAAATTACCTTTCATGCCAGGATGATAGACGCAGTAATAGTCACCGGACATCTCCGCCTTAACCACTAAACGCCAACTCTTCTGGGTTGCAATTAGTCCGGAGTCCCAACTTGAATCGTTGGCTGTCGTCGTATGAGGAACGAAATCATCGTTGATCCATTCCACTGTATCGCCGATACTTACCTTTAGTTGGGGCGGATCAAAAGCCACATTACGGATGAACACGGTGTGTTGAATGCCGTCGCTGAAGGCGACGCCTGTGTACATTAACCCCGTGTACATTAACAATGTTGCCATCGAGAGCGCTATGTCGGAGGCAGAGGCAGATAAAAAGGAGACAGCCTTATTTCTATCCTTATTCATCCGCTTACTCACCCAATGCAGCGACCATTTTCTCCGCATGCTTTTCATGCATTTTGAATATTGCCAGCCCTTGCTCAAACAATGCCTTCACTTCAGCATTTTCAATATTGGGAATGAATGCATTTTCAACAAGATTATTTACCGCACGATGGTAAGCCAGTTCATTCTCAGCATAACGTTTGTCAAAACTGTCCCCGCTCAGCTGTTTCATTTCATTAACCAGCTCGATGGAGCCGCTCGTTAGCTGCTGACTAAGGAAATTGTCCGCTGGAGCAACCTCCAGCTTTTCCAACAGGGCCAACGCCTGCTCATTGACTGCATTGTGGTCCCGAATCATGGTATTGGCAAAAGCATGAATATCGGGGTTTTCGGAAATGGCCAGCGCTAGATGGGCATATCGAATATCGATGTTGTCCGCCGTATAGGCGACATGGGCAATTTCCAGGTCATTGAGATCCTCGGGTTTATTTGAATCTGCAAAGGCAACTCCGATCAGGCAGGCCGTCGCGAAACTCATGGATAAAAACAGTGATTTTAATTTCATCAGATAGTTCTCTTATTAGTCGTGAAGTTACGTTATTAGAACAATGCAAATTGTTCATGGGGCATACCCTATCCACGGAGAGATTCGTTAACCATCCCCAGAAATACGAAAATCTTGACCATTCGTTCAGTTCCCTTGTTTAAATCTGAATTATTGGTAAATTCAAATCTTCCTTTTTTCCTGATTCCTATTCACTCCATGGACATACTCAGTGACATTCTCGGTTTGTTAAAACTGAAAAGCACCTTGTACTTCAGAACAGCGCTGCATGCCCCTTGGGGGATTCGGGTGCCGGATTTTGAAAACGTCGCAAGATTTCATTTTGTTCATCGTGGCCGGTGCTGGATATCTGTTGGAGAGAGTGGGGAGAAGACGGAACTAAATCAGGGTGATCTGGTGATTGTTCCCCATGGTATGGAACACTCAATCTATGATCCCATCGATGCGAAAATTGAAACCCTGGAGCACGCAACCTCCGACTACATCGGCGAAGGAGTGTTTACTTATGGAACCAGGGGTACTCAGAATGATACTCAGTTGGTATGTGGTCATTGGTCCTTCGACCCTTATGTGTCCCATCCCCTGATTGAAATGCTGCCAGGTTGTCTGCACGTTCCAAGGTCTAATGCGCTGGGGTCCTGGTTGGAACACACTTTGTCCATGATCGGTTATGAAACCGAAACGAATCACCCCGGAAATCAGCAGATTGTGCTGAAACTATCGGAAACCATTCTGATACAGGCAATACGAAACCATCTTTCCTTCGGCCAAAGCGATATGCCTTTCTATCGCGCACTCAAAGACCAAAAGATACTGGGTGTCCTCAACGCCCTCCATCGCTCTCCATCCACTCCATGGAATCTGGCATCCATGAGCGAGATTGCTAATATGTCCAGAACCAGTTTCGTCAATCGGTTCACCCAGCTAGTGGGTATGACCCCCATTCAATACCTGATCTATTGGCGCATGCAAATCAGCGTAGGGCTCCTTTTCGAACTCGATCGTCCTATCATCGACATCGCCGAAAGGGTAGGCTACCAATCCGAAGCTGCATTTGGAAGAGTCTTTAAAAAACATTTCAGCATGGGACCGGCGAGTTACCGCAAAACGATGAAACAGTAGATTGGCCCCACGTTTTTTGCTTCCCACTCGATCTGGGAATGCATATCAACAGCGATTGTTTTCAGGGGCCGGTCTTTCTCGTTCTTGCGATACTCATGTGCGATACCCATGGAAGTACTCAATTCCTATGCTAATGACCTGTACGAACTCACTCTCTGAGGACAGTCTCAATCTCGGTGGTTTCGTGTTTTATTGCCTTTGATTTTATTAGGGTTTCCCCTGGTGAGAATATTTCTCGCGGATCGATTGGATGGATCAACCGGGTAGGTCGAGCGTGCTGGGGCTGAATCCTGGTGATCAGGAGTTGTGATTGCTGCTTCTGATTGCTGCGCTCTGGCTTGTGCTTCGAATGCGATCAATGACACCATGACCACGGCAAAGCCAATCCATTGATAAATGGTTAGGAGTTCATTGAAGATAATCCATGAAATTAGCGCGGACATGGGAGGGTCTATGAGCGTAATCATGCTTGCTCTGGTTGCGCCGAGAATTCTTGCTCCAGAGAAAAAGGCAACCCAGGCGATGCAATAACCAATTCCATTTACCCCCAGGCTAGCCCAGCCAATGACGGAATCTGGCTCCTGAAAATCACCCCAAAAAAGCAGAATAAAACAAAAAATAATGGCGCTCCATAAACTCATGTAGAGATTAGAGCGTAGTGATCCAATACGGTCGGTGACTTTGTGGTTAGCGAGGGTAACGATGACGCAGCCCACCATGCCCAAAAGGGCTAGCAGGATCCCGAAGAGGTTGATCTCACCTAATTCGACCCCGACAATGAATGCTAGTCCAAGAGTTGCCATGGACGCGAATATCCACTGATTGACCGAGAGTCTGGTGTTTCCCATGAGGTGTTCATATACCGCCAGCGACATGGGGTACATGTAGATAATCAGTATGACGAGACTGATGTTGGTGTAAATAATGGCGCCATAAATACTGTAAACGAATAACGCGCCGCCCATTCCTGCCACAAGGCTGGAGCGGATTAGCGCTTTCGGCAGGCTTAGCTTCTCCCTTAGGGCCAATAAAGTGAGTAGCAACAAAACCGTCGCCACGATTCCCCTGCTGAACGCGATTGTAATGACATCACTGCCGCTTTCGTGAGCAATTTTTGCCGTGGTTGGCATGATGACAATACCGATTCCCGAAAAAACCGTAAAGGCGACGCCAAGGGTTTGTTTGGAAATGAGCAGACCCATTAGGTGTGTACCAGCGGCCTCCGATTTAGTGTCGCAATACCCGAGTTGTCATATCTGGCTAATAAATGTCCGGTGTCTCCCCATTGATGATTTTTTGGTGCATGTTCATGTCGATGTTTTTTCCGCTGATTAGGGCAACGGTGTTTCCACTGGGGTTGATTTTATTTGCTAACAAGGCGGCGATAGCGACGGAGCCGCTGCCTTCGATGATGAGTTGCTCCTTGAAATAGGCATGTCGGATTGCATCGGCAATTTCTTCTTCAGTCACCAGAACGGTTTCATCTACCAACTGCTGAATCATGTTGAAGGTGAATTGATTATCCAGACCGATGCCTCCACCGAGCGAATCCGCAAGAGTGGGGAATTCTTCGACAGAGACCGGATGTCCGGCGTTGAGACTTTGGTGCATGGCACAACCCTGTTCCATGGTGACACCAATGACTCGGGTGGAGGGGCTTTTAGCCTTAATGGCGCAGGCGACCCCGGCTAACAATCCGCCGCCGGACAGGGGAGTGATAATAGTATGAACATGGTCAATTTGTTCCATGACTTCAAGGGCGATGGTGCCCTGGCCAGCGATTATGTCGGGATGGTCGAAGGGCGGTAGCATGGTCATGCCTTCTTCTTCAACCAGGCGATCCACCTCAATCTGGGCTTCGTCCTGACTGTTCCCAACGATACGGACTTCCGCACCCAGTGCACGGATACCGTCTATCTTATTTTGCGGAACCAGAGAGCCCATGCAAATAATGGCGGGGATGTCGTTCTGTTTTGCTGCATAAGCCAATCCTCTTCCATGGTTGCCCGTAGAAACACAGACTACCCCCTTTTGCTTCTCTTTATCGGATAACGACATCATCGCATTGGTCGCACCACGTAGCTTAAAACTCCCGGTAGTTTGCAGGCATTCGAGTTTTAGGTAGACCTGAGTCTGTTCTCCTGCGGGTGACTTGCATAATTCGGATAATGCGAGGGATTGAAGCAGTGGTGTTTTCGCTACCTGATTCGAAATCCGCTGTTTAGCTTCTTCAATGTCTGAAACAGAGATACTGTTGTGTCCGTGTTGCGCCTGGTTCATCAGATACTTGTCCGGGATCGTTTAGGGTCTGCCCTGCAGGGAGCATAGTGGTATTTGGGACCATATCGGATTCTCCAAAAACCAAGTTGCCAACGCAGAATTAAGAAGATGAATTCTACTTTGAATATTAGGTCAGTGAATACTCCTGGTTGATTCGAAATACAGCAGGGGTTTTCAGGTTGACGGATGTGAATCAATGAATCTGATGATAATTCTGATTTTGATAAATTTTATTGATCTTTAATATAAATATTATAAATTTTTATATTTAGAATATTTATATGATGATTCCGCCACAATTTTAGTATTAAAAATGGGGATCTATCATGAGTTTTTTCGAAGTTATTCCAGCACCGGCTCGTCTGCAACGCAGTGAGTTAGCAGTGCCCGGGTCTAACCCAAGTATGTTCGACAAGGCAGCCAACAGTGCTGCAGACTATATCTTCCTTGATTGTGAAGATGCCGTTGCACCAGATGATAAGTGGCAGGCCAGAAAAAACATCATCGAAGCTTTGAATGACATCGACTGGAAAGGAAAGGGGAAAACAATCTCCGTTCGGATCAATGGGCTGGACACCCATTATATGTACCGTGACGTGGTGGATATCGTTGAAAAAGCGGGCCATAAGCTAGACACCATCCTCATTCCCAAAGCAGGCACCGCGGCGGATATCTATACCGTGGACTGCATGGTGACCCAAATTGAAACTGCCAAAGGCATAAACCACAGGATTGGACTGGAAGCGCTGATCGAAACCACTTTGGGTATGGCGAATGTGGAGGCTATTGCCCAAAGTAGTAAACGTATGGAGGCCCTGCATTTTGGGGTGGCTGATTATGCCGCCAGCTGTCGGGCACGAACCGTGGTTATCGGCGGTCTGAACCCCGATTACCCAGGTGATCAATGGCATGCCAGTTTGCAACGCATGCTGGTCGCCTGTCGGGCGTATGGATTGCGCGCCATTGATGGTCCTTTTGGTGATTTTAACGACCCGGAAGGGTTTATCGATGCCGCCAAGCGCGTGGCGGCAATGGGTTATGAAGGTAAATGGGCCATTCATCCGTCTCAGATTGAATTGGCAAATCAGGTGATGTCTCCACTGGAGGCCGAAGTTGATCGGGCGGAGCGGGTGCTGGATGCACTAAAGGACGCGGCAAAACAGGGGAAGGGGGCGGCCTCTCTGGACGGAAAGCTAATCGATGCAGCGTCAGCGAGAATGGCGGAAAACATTGTGCGTCAGGCTGAGCAGATAAAGAGCAACCAGATTAAAAGGGATGAGTGGCTTCATTCGCGAAATAGAACAACGAATCCGTAGAACAAATCCTTGGGGGAATTATTATGGAAATCCATGAATATCAGGCGAAAGAGTTATTAAAAGAATTTGGTGTAAATGTGCCGATGGGCGGATTGGCGTATAGCCCGGAACAGGCCGTTTATCGGGCAAGTGAGATCGGAGGCGAAAAGTGGGTGGTGAAGTCCCAGATCCATTCTGGGGCCAGGGGTAAAGCCGGAGGAATTCTTTTTTGTGAGAACACCCAGCAAGTCTGGGATGCCGCAGAGTCGCTTTTGGGCCGTAAGTTGGTTACCCATCAGACCGGGCCTGAAGGGAAAATGGTCTACCGCCTGTACATTGAACCTGCTACGGATATCACAAAAGAGTTGTATTTCAGCTTGGTATTGGACCGAAGTTCGGAATGCATTGTGGCAGTGGCGTCTTCTGAAGGCGGTATGGACATTGAGGAAGTGTCCGAAAAGAACCCGGAATCCATAATCAGAATAATAGTAGAACCGGCAGTGGGCATGCAGTCATTTCAGGGGAGGCAACTGGCCTTTCAACTTGGGTTAAAGGACAAGCAGGTGCATCAGGCCGTTAAAGTATTCATGAGCGCTTATCGAGCTTTCCGTGATCTGGATGCGACTATGCTGGAGATCAACCCCTTGACGATTAGCGGAAATAACGAAATTGTAGCTTTGGATGCCAAAATGTCTTTTGACGATAACGCAATGTTTCGGCGAACCCGTATCTCAGAATTCCGGGATAAGTCCCAGGAAGATCCAAGGGAAATGGAAGCAGCAGATCGTGGATTGAGTTATGTGGGATTGGAAGGAAATATCGGTTGCATCATTAACTGGGCAGGTCTGGCCATGGCGTCCATGGACATTATTAAACTAAAGGGTGGGGAGCCTGCTAATTTTCTCGATATTGGTGGTGGCGCGTCTCCTGAACGGGTGGCAAAGGCATTTCGACTGATCATGTCGGACAAAAATGTAAAAGCAATCCTGGTGAATATCTTCGCAGGAATCAATCGTTGCGACTGGGTGGCGGAGGGAGTGGTTCTCGCAGTCAAAAAATTAAAGCCAGAAATCCCCATTATTGTTCGTTTATCGGGAACCAATGTGGAAGAGGGGCGGCAGATAATTAGTGAATCCAATCTCGGCATTATTTCCGCCCACAATCTGGATGAAGCAGCTACTGCGGCGGTTCAATCCATCCAATCTGATCAGTGATCAGACTAACCTATATCGGAATAAGAGTATGGCTATATTAATTAATCAGGATACGAAGATACTGATCCAGGGTTTTACCGGGCAGATAGGGACATTTCACGCTCAGGAAATGCTCGACTATGGCACCAATGTGGTCGGTGGGGTAACACCGGGAAAGGGTGGGGGAACCCATTTGGGTCGACCAGTTTTTAATTCCGTCAAGGAAGCCGTGGAACAAACTGGGGCAGAAGCCAGCATTGTTTTTGTGCCACCCCCATTCGCCGCCGACAGTATCATGGAGGCGGCAGAAGGAGGCATTCGCTATTGTGTTTCCATTACTGACGGTATTCCCGCCCAGGATATGTTGCGAGTGAAGCGTTATATGCGGCGCTTTAGAAAAGAACAGCGTATGTGTCTCACTGGACCTAATTGCGCTGGTACGATCAGCCCTGGAAAAGGCATGTTGGGCATTATGCCGGGACACATCTATAAAGAGGGCAATGTTGGGATTATTGGGCGTTCAGGAACACTGGGATATGAAGCTGCATCCCAGTTAAAGGAAGTCGGTATTGGCGTTTCCACCAGTGTCGGTATCGGTGGCGACCCCATCAATGGCAGTTCGTTCATGGACCATCTAGTTCGCTTTGAAGAAGACCCCGATACAGACGCTATTATCATGATTGGAGAGATTGGTGGTCCCCAGGAAGTTCAGGCTGCAGAGTTTTTCCGAGACAATATGACCAAACCGGTTGTCAGCTACATAGTCGTTCCTGAAGAACCCGAAAAGGCTACATATACAGTATAAACTGGATATAGTCCTGGTTTGAATCGACCGGAATTGTTAAACTGGCGTTCAGTTTCTGGTCGAACACGAGGTATATATGCTACCTGACAGCCCGGTGAATGACGATCAACTCAGTTTCTTCAACATCGTTGATCAGCTGGATACGTCCCATCCCCTGATTGCCCTTGGCAATACCCTTGACTGGTCATCGCTTGAAGCCTCCCTGAGCCAGTACTACAGCGCGAAGGGGCGGGCCGCGAAACCGATCCGGTTAGGGAATGCCAACGGAAGTTACCGATCGATGTTCTGACGGCGCAGGAAGCGAACTTTGCGTTATACGAACGTGTTTTGTCTCAACAGCCCAAAGACAGGAACAAGGTTTACTCCCTGCATGATCCTGCTGTGTACTGCGTGGGCAAGGGGAAGGATCACAAGGCGTATGAGTATGGTCGCAAGGCGTCAGTGGTGGCGACGAAGGAGTCACAGGTGATTGTGGGGGTGGTGAGTCATGACGAACATGATCATGATTCGAAGACCCTGAAAGCAGCACTGACAGAAGCCCATACCCACCGTGAGACATCGATCAGGCTGGCGGTGGTTGACCGGGGATATCGGGGAGCGAAGAATAAAGTGGATTGTGAGGTGCTGTTACCGGGTCCTCCGCTGAAACGGGACAATGCTTATCAACGCCAGAAGAAACGGATACTGTGTCGCAAACGAAGTGCGATAGAACCGATCATCGGTCATTTGAAGCATGATCATCGTTTATTGAGGAGCTGGCTGAAGGGAGCCGAAGGAGACCGTATCAATCTGCTGATGGCGGGTTGCGCGTGGAATTTGAGAAAGTGGATGGTCGCTTTCTTTTTGTTTGAAAAACCCAACGGCGGAGAGCAAACATTACTCGCCATTGCCTGTTGTCAGCCCCTTGGGACGCCGCTAATCGTCGTCTGGGTGTTGTCCTGATCCGAAGGTCGAAAATGACGCATGATCGCTAACGACATCGCGCCTTTTTTCAGGACGGACTAGATAGCCGGTTTGACCGCTCCCAAAGGGCGTAGAATGGGCCACGCCGGAGCGATCGTCAGCTCCGTCGGAGAAAGCGCCGCCGAGAAGGTGGAAATCCTTCAACAATGCGGTATCACCATTGTCCCCTCCCCGGCCCAGTTTGCAGAGACAATAATGGGTGTCCTGAATTGACCCTCTGAATTAGACCCTCTGAATCGCCCCCTGAATTAGGTTCTCTGATTTAGGGGGCAATTTGTGGGTGTCCTGAATTGGTCCCTGCTGAATTTGCCCTGATTCGTTGATTCGTGGGTGTCCTGAATTAGGTCTCCTCCTGAATTAGGTCCTCCTCCTGAATTGACCCTCTGAATTAGACCCCTGAACTAGACCCTCTGAATCGCCTCCTGAATTAGGTTCTCTGATTTAGGGGGCAATTTGTGGGTGTCCTGAATTAGGCTGAATTAGGGAGGGCTATTGCTTGGGGTTCCGTTGATGTTCTAATATTCTAGGATATTTATTTCTGGGATTGCCTCATGACATTGCATTTTGAATCTGGTGAGTACCAGCAGCGGTTGGATCGGGCTAAGGCTGCCATGGCGGAGCGTGGTCTTGATGGAATGCTGTTGTTTGCGCCGGAGAGTCACTTTTATTTGACGGGGTATGACACTTTTGGGTTTGCCATGTTTCAGTGCATGGTTGTCTCTCAAAGTGGTGATGTACAGCTATTGACCCGGGCTCCGGATCTTCGACAGGCCCAGCAGACATCCAACCTTAAGGATGAGCAAATCCATATTTGGAAAGAGGTAGAGGGCGCGAATCCTTGTGAGGATTTGATGATACTTGTACACCAAATGGGGTTGTTAGGTAAGCAACTAGGGGTAGAAACAAAAACTGTGGGACTGACGGCATTTAATGGTCAGCAACTTTATGCCGCCAGCGAAAACAAAATGACGCTGGTTGAGGCATCGGATCTGGTGAGTCTGTTACGTCGTGATAAGAGCGAGAAGGAAATCGACTATCATCGAAAGGCGGCTTCGCTTAGTGATGATGCGTTGGATGCGGCATTAGCTATTACGGCACCGGGAGCCTATGAAGGGGATATTCTGGCAGCGATGCAGGGCGCGGTATTCAAGGGCGGTGGGGACTATGCAGGTAATGAATTTATTATTGGTTCAGGTGGAGGGGCATTGTTGTGTCGCTATATGTCTGGAAGACGGTATCTTGATCCCACAGATCAAATGACACTGGAATGGTCCGGTGCCTATCGTCGATATCACGCCGCCATGATGAGAACGCTCATTACTGGTAAAGCCAATGAAAAGCAAAAAAAGATGCACCTTGCGGCCACGGAGGCATTACAGGCCTGCGAGGCAGCGATTAAGCCGGGTCAGCCTATGGGGAATGTGTTTGACGCTCATGCCCGGGTGTTTGATGCGCATGGTTTGCATCATGCCCGGCTAGAGGCTTGTGGCTATGGAATGGGGGCGATCTATAATCCTATTTGGGTCGACTTCCCCATGTTTTACGAAGGTAATCCTCTGTTGATGGCGGTGGGGAACGTCTTTTTTCTGCATATGATTCTCATGGATTCTGATGCGGGACTTGCCATGTGCTGGGGGCATTCCGTATTGGTCACTGAGAGCGGTGTGGAACGGCTAAGCCGATCCCGCCTTGATCTGGTGGAATTGTAAAATGGCGACAATTAACGCTTCTGGTAACACTTCCGGTGCATTGCAATCGAAAAAGTACCAGATCGAATTTGATGAGGGTCGTCATCCCCGGGGCAAGGTTGGATTTGTTTTGCTGGCGACTGAGCAGACCATTCCTGACGATATGTTTCAAATTTTTCCTGAAGGCGTCGGGATTCATTTTGCCCGGGTGAATAATCCGGATGTGATTGATAACCAAACGCTCGCCGCCATCGCTCCGGATCTCTCTATAGCCGCGAAATCATTGCTGCCGGATGGTTCTTTGGATGTGGTGACCTATGGCTGCACTTCTGGCAGTCTGGTATTAGGGGAAGATAGAGTTCACGATCTTCTTAATCGTGGCGCACCAAAAGCGAAAGCGAGTTGTATTATCGCCGCGGTTATTCGGGCGCTCAAAGCCGTTGACGCACAAAAAATTGTGGTGGCAACACCTTACCTTGATGAAGTGAATCGCGCTGAATATGACTACCTCTCTCAACGTGGGTTTGATGTATTGGATATTCAGGGGTTGAATCTGGTTCGGGACAGCGACATGGTGAAGGTATCCCCGACGTTTATCCTTAACATGGCTGCCGAAATCGACCGGCCTGATGCGGATGCCATTTTTATTTCCTGCGGTGCGTTGCGTTCCGTTGATATTATTGAGGAACTTGAGCAACGTTGTGGTAAGCCCGTGATCACGAGTAATCAGGCGATGGCTTGGGATGCGTTACGTCTGGCAGGGATTAAGGATAACATTGCTGGATATGGAAAACTTTTCTCTGATTCTAAAATCTCTCACCACTATGCCTGAACACCAACATAACCATGCGCTCGATTCTGAACAGCAGCAGCGCTATGCCCAACAGGGCTATCTTGCTGGCCTAAAAATTTTCTCTGAAGCTGAAGCTTCTACGGAGAGAGAAAAATTCGAATCGTTGGAGCAGCGGGGAGAGGAACTCGATCTACCGAAACCCGTATCCAGTTATCTCCGGGCTAATGCACAATACGTCAGTGTGCAGGTAGCGGAGTTAGTTCGTCATCCAGCTATTCTTGGCGCCGTATCCAGCTTATTGGGTAAGGATTTATTGGTCTGGTCCACGGAATTTTTTATCAAGGAAGCGGGCACCCAAAAGGTGGTGAGTTGGCATCAGGATCTAACCTATTGGGGGCTGGGATCCACAGAGGGAGAGATGACTGCCTGGCTTGCGCTTTCCCCCGCTACGCCGGAATCAGGATGCATGAGGTTCCTACCAGGTTCCCATCGCTATGACTTGTTGAAGCACAGGGACACATTCGCCGATAGCAATCTCCTATCCCGCGGACAGGAGCTGGAGGTGGATGTTGATGAATCAAAAGCTGTGGATATTCTATTAAGACCTGGAGAGATGTCATTGCATCATGGGCGAATTTTTCATTCATCCGGACCGAATGTTTCAAACGATCGCCGAATTGGTTTGGCGATTCGTTACCTGCGGCCGGATGTGAAGCAGCTAGTTGCAGAAAAAGACTATGCCATACTGGTCAAAGGCTGGGATCGTTTTAATCACTTTATTCCTGTTGCCCCTCCGCTCAGGGATTTTGATCCCGACTACCTTGCTCGCAGAGAGGAAATTATGGCGGAGCAGTCCGCTGCCCTTTCCCAGGGAGCAACCCAGCAATTGAAACGGGTTTAGCGGAGCTCATGGACTTGCTCCAACATGTGCTTGCTTCAATATGACTCCCTGAAGATTTACGCTAGGAATCATGGGCCTTTGTGAGTTAGCGTATTGAATCGCCAGTCGAGTAGCCTTTCCAGTTGGATTGGACGATGGGGAGGTCGGGTGCATAACGAATAAGGGAAATACCATTGAAGTTTCATGAGATTTAATCTTAAACAAATAGAGGCTTTTGTCTGGGTCGCTGATCTGGGTGGGTTCCGCAAAGCGGCGAGCCGTCTGAATACGACGCAGCCCAATATCTCCGCGCGAATATCGGCCCTGGAGGCCGCACTGGATGTGACGCTGATGGATCGCGACGCGGGGTCCGTACGATTGACATCCAAAGGGCGGGAGCTATTGGACTCCGCCCGAGCCATTTTGAATGCTGCTGATAACTTTGTGGCATCGGCGAATCAGGAAACCCTGTTAAATGGAGTATTAAGGTTAGGGGTAACGGAGATGGTGGTACATACCTGGCTGCGGGATTTTCTGCGGGTGTTGAAAGATCGTTACCCGAAAGTGACGGTGGAGTTAACGGTGGATCTGTCTGTAAATCTTGAAAAAGAGCTATTTGATCGTTCTATCGATATGGCATTTCAAAATGGACCCTGTCGCCGACAGGTTTCTGGTAATAAAGAGCTTGGGGTGTATTCCCTGATTTGGGTGGCTGCTCCAGAAATGGGATTGCAGGACTTACCAAAGGTCACTCTAACAGAATTGGTCCGGCATCCGATTTTGACTCATTCCCGAGAAACTCAATCCTATCGGGAAGTGGCTGCCCATTTTGCTCAGCAACATCATCTTTCTTCCATTCGACTCGTACCGTCAAGCAATCTTGCCGCCTGTATACACATGACTATGGATGGTTTTGGTGTCGCCACGGTGCCTGAGGCCATGGTGCTGAAAGAGCTACAGTCCGGCGAACTGGTAAGAGTAAATTATGCATGGACCCCCATGAGTTTGAATTTTCTGGCTCGTTATGATGCTGAACGTTCTCCACAGTTCGTTACCAAATCAGCGGAAATCGCTAGTGAAGTCTCCCATGATTTTAATTCTGGGCTCCGTGCCAGACTGGCCGCCAGATTGAGTGCTGGAATGTGATGGAGGAAAACTGATGTGACATAATCAGGAGGAATAGAAGATAGAAAAACGTTATTCTTCTGATCCAATTAAATAATTGGTATTTATCTATTGGTTCGCACTAAACTATCCCGAAGATCATTCAATGACGCTGGTTAATGACGTTGGTCGATCACGTTGGCATGTCACCAGTGATGATCCACAGATTAAAAGTTATAACTAAACGCGATAATGAAGACAATCGACGACATCAATACGGTGAAGGTGGTCGATAGAATCAGGCTGGTGCAGGTAATCATGCAGGTAATCAATGAATAAAGCTTCAATCCGAATGGGCGTCGATATCGGTGGAACCTTTACCGATCTGGTGCTGGAAAAGGGTGGGAAATTGTATTCCACCAAAGTGTTGACCACATATTCTGCACCGGAAGATGCGATTATCGACGGCATGAAACAGGTCTGTAGTCAGGCTGATATTCACCCTTCCCAAATTGAGCAGATTATCCACGGCACGACTCTTGCCACCAATGCGCTCATTGAACGGCGTGGCGCAAAAACCGCACTAATCACCACCGAAGGATTTCGTGATGTAATTGAGATGCGTAGCGAATCCAGGTTTGAACAATATGACCTTAATCTGACTTTGCCAGAACCCTTACTGTCCCGACAACAGCGTTATACCGTGTCGGAACGAGTGGGTGCCAAAGGTAATGTATTGCTCCGTCTGGACCGAGCGGAGGTTGAATCCGTGGTTGACGAGATCGCCCAGGGTGGCTATGAAAGCGTAGCCGTTGGATTGATGCATTCCTATCTTAACAATTCTCACGAGACCATGATCCGGGACGTGTTGTCGGAAAAGCTGCCTGACGTGATGGTTTCATTGTCATCCGAAGTTTCGCCCCAGATGCGGGAATATGAACGATTCAATACCGTGGTTGCAAATGCCTACATCAAGCCCATGATGAAGAGTTATCTCGGGCGATTGGGGAGTCAATTGAATAACGAAGGGGTGGGCTGCGATATCTTTTTGATGCACTCTGGCGGCGGCATTATTTCCATCGGAAGTGCGGCGGAGTTTCCCGTCCGATTAGTCGAGTCAGGACCTGCGGGTGGGGCGGTGTTTGCCGCCCACATTGCAGCCCGCTATGGTCTCGATAAAGTGCTGTCTTTTGACATGGGCGGCACCACAGCAAAGATTTGTCTGATCAAAAACCAAACGCCAAAAACCAGTCGAGTGTTTGAAGTTGCGCGAACCTATCGATTCAAAAAGGGGTCTGGTATGCCTATTTCTATTCCTGTTATAGACATGGTTGAAATTGGTGCAGGAGGAGGGTCGTTGGCCCACGTGGATTCCATGCATCAGATTCGCGTGGGACCAGAATCCGCGGGCTCTGAGCCTGGGCCGGCCTGTTACGGTCGTGGAGGTGAGCGTCCCGCGGTCACCGATGCGGACTTGATTCTAGGCAAGCTGGACGCCGATAATTTTGCTGGAGGTTCGATTCAATTGCACATGGATTGTTCCGATCAGGCACTCAATGAAAACCTCGGGAAATATCTGGAGATGAACGCCCAGACAGCGGCTTATGGTTTAGCTGAAGTGGTCGACGAAAACATGGCTAATGCCGCAAGAGTCCATGCAGTAGAGAATGGCGAAGATTTGTCAGAATACACGATGATCGCTTTCGGCGGCGCTGCGCCATTGCATGCTGGTCGACTATGCGAAAAACTCGGAGTGAGCCGCTTATTAGTGCCACCTGGAGCTGGGGTTGGTTCCGCCATTGGTTTTCTTCGTGCACCGTTTAGTTTCGAGGCAAACCGCAGTGTTTATATGCGGCTGTCTGATTTCGAGCCAGATACTGTGCGAACGCTGTTATCAGAGTTGGAGCAGGAATCCGCTGGTTTCGTTCATACCTGCGATCCGAATGCGGAAGTAAAGTCTGAGTATAAGGCGTACATGCGATATTCCGGGCAAGGGGAAGAAATCCCCATTATGTTGAGCAGGGATCAGGCGAGTGATCCGGATGCTGAGACATTTCAGCAGTTGTTTGAAAAAGACTATGCGACATTATTTGGTCGAACAGTGGATGGCATGGACGTTGAAATCACAGTTTGGTCAGTCAATTCGACGACCTTGACTGAATCTGTGGAAGGGGTGGCGCCTCTGGTGGGAAATACTCAGGCACCGGTTCAGGGAAGTCGAATGATTTTCGATCCTGCGGTGGGAGAGCCTGTAAAGGCTTCTGTTGTGCTTCGAGACTCTCTGTCTCCAGGAGATCTGGTCCAGGGGCCCGCGGCCATTACCGAAGACGAAACCACCGTTATCCTGCCCTCAAGCAGGTTTGCTGTGTATCAACCCGACGGTTGCATTGATGTGGTGCATCGGGGTTAAGGCCGGGCTACAAGACCGGACCGCAACATAAGATTACAACATAGGTTCACAAGACCAGGAAATGAAAATGAAGCCTGATTCAACTCCGACAATTTGGCCAGGAGTATATTCGGTTAGAGCTGGAGAAATAGAATGAAACAGAAAACGTCCACGGTTTCCAACCAGGTAATGTGGAATCGACTTATCTCAGTGGTAGAAGAGCAGGCTCAGGCACTTATTCGAACCGCCTTTTCCACCTCCGTTCGGGAAGCAGGTGATCTTTCTGCGGGAGTATACGATACTCAGGGCCAGATGCTCGCTCAGGCAGTTACCGGAACACCGGGACACGTTAATGCCATGGCGGATGCGGTGGCGCATTTCATTCGTCGAATCGGTTATGACGATATCCTGGAAGGAGACGTCTATGTCACCAATGATCCCTGGGAAGGTACTGGACATTTACATGATATTACGGTGGTGACGCCTTCTTTCCATAAAAGTGTTCATGTGGGGTTTTTGGCTTGTACTGCTCATGTTGTGGATATTGGCGGTCGGGGCTTCGGCGCTGATGCCAACTCGGTTTACGAGGAAGGTCTACATATCCCCATTATGAAATTTGCTGAAAAAGGCGTAGTGGATAAGACATTGATTAGACTTCTTCGAAGCAATGTTCGGGAACCGGATCAGGTGGTGGGCGATTTCTATGCCCTGGCGACCTGTAATGAAATTGGGCATCGCCGGCTCATCGACATGATGAACGAATTCGAACTTTCGGATTTAGATCATATCACTGCATTTATTATGGAAAACTCCCGCCGGGCCACTTTGGAACGAATCGCGGCTTTGCCTCGCTCCCAGGCCAGTGGGTCGATGACCATCGATGGCTATAGCCATCCAGTCGAGTTGAAAGTTGCGCTGGATATTCAGGAAGACCGAATCATTTGCGACTTCGAAGGCACCTCTGGTTTGGATAAAAAGGGTATTAATGTGCCGCTGGTTTATACCAAGGCGTATGCCTGTTATGCCCTCAAGTGTGCCATTGCTCCTGAAATTCCAAATAATGCAGCATCCCTGGCACCGTTTGAAGTTGTGGCGCCGGAAAATAGCATTGTGAATGCTGTTCATCCCGCTCCAGTCGCTTTGCGCCATGTTATTGGGCATATGATTCCCGATACGGTTTATGATGCGCTGGATAAGATTTTACCGGATCTCGTGCCTGCGGAAGGCGCGGGAACATTGTGTAACTTTCAGGTTTCCCTTCGACCAAGAACGGATATCAAGGCTTCCGAAGAGGCGGTGAGGGCGGAAGTGCTGGCATTCAATTCCGGTGGCTCCGGTGCTCGTCCAACTCTGGATGGTATGAGCGCCACGGCATTTCCGTCTGGTGTGAGAACCATGCCCGTTGAGGCCACGGAGCACACCGGCCCGATTATCATCTGGCGTAAGGAGCTACGTCCTGATAGTGGTGGGGCAGGTAAGTATCGTGGTGGTCTCGGCCAATACATGGAAGTGGGTGCGACACAAGCCCATGAGTTTGATTTCTCGGCAATGTTTGATCGGGTTGACCATCCTGCCAGAGGAAGACAAGGTGGTAAAGACGGTGCGCCCACGGTCATTACCCGGGAAGACGGTACCATGATGAAAGGAAAAGGTAAGCAATTTGTGCCCGCCGGAGGACGTGTAAAGCTGGCGTTCCCTGGAGGGGCGGGATATGGCAGTAGTGAAGAGCGGGATGTGGATAGTATACGTCGGGATCTGGCAAGGGGATATATTTCTCCAGCGGTAGCGAGAAGTGAATATGGCATGAGCGATGATCAGATCATGCAGGTTATTGAGGCAGTTAAAAATGGGGAGGCGATATAAATGAATCAAACAACAAACCTGGCAATGGAAAAACAAACGAGTCCCAAACAAGAAAGCCCCAAACAAAAAAGCTATGACGTGATCATTGTGGGCGGAGCGATGTACGGTTCATCCGTCTCCTGGTTTTTGTTAAATAATCCAGATTTCAATGGGTCTATCCTGGTCGTGGAACGGGATTTATCCTATTCAGCATGCTCCACAGTGCATACCAATAGTTGTATACGCCAGCAGTTCTCCAGAGAAATTAATGTTCGTATCTCTCAGTTTGGGGCGGAATTCATTAAGAACTTCAGGGAGTTCATGGGGAATGATTCAAGGGTTCCTGAGTTGGTGTTGCAAAATTACGGATACATGTATCTTGCGGACAATGAGAACTTTGCTAATACGCTAAGGGAAAGTCAGGCTCTGCAGGCTAGTTGCGGAGCTGGAACAAAAATAATGACCCCCGAGGAAATCAAACGGGATTATCCATTTTATAACGTTGACGATATCGTGGTTGGCAGTCACAACCTGATCGATGAAGGCTATTTCGATGGAGGGACTTTATTCGATTGGTGGAAGCGATCGGCCAGGGAAAAGGGTGCTGAATATATTGGCAATGAAGTGGTTTCCATGCAGAAAAATGCCAACGGAACCCGGGTTGAAAGTGTCACCCTTAAATCTGGAGAAGTCATCAATTGCGGTACGGTGGTGAATGCATCTGGCCCAAGAGCTATCTTGACTTCTCGCATGGCCGGCATCGAATTGCCGGTTGAGCCTCGTAAACGCTACACTTATATCTTTGATGCAGCGCAACCCCTGGATAGGGATCTACCTTTAACCATTGATCCATCCGGTGTCCATATGCGCACCGATGGTGCTTACTATCTTGCTGGCTGCCCACCGGATGATGATCCTGCGGTGGATTATGATGATTATGAGCAGGACCACAGTATTTGGGAAGAAAAAGTCTGGCCGGTTCTTGCTCAACGTGTGCCTCAATTTGAGGCCATCAAGCTGATTAATTCCTGGGCTGGTCACTATGCTTTTAATACTCTGGATCAAAATGCGATTCTTGGCCCTCATACCACAGTAGAGAATTTCATTTTTGTAAACGGTTTTTCCGGACATGGTTTGCAACAGTCTCCCGCCCTGGGTCGAGGAGCTGCGGAGATCATTATCTATGGGGAATATCGGTCTCTCGATCTAACCCCATTTGGCTTTGGACGTATTGAACGGAACGAACCGTTTAATGAAAAAGCCATTATCTAGTTCACTGAATTCAGTTCTTTGGACTTGGTGGTCTGGGCTTAGTTGTCTGGGCTTGGTTGTCTGGACTTAGTGTTCTGGACCTGGTGCTCTGAATTTGGAGCCTTGAATGTATTTACTGAATCGACGTGTTGAATCGGCATGTTGAGTTTGACTGATCCATCTGGAGTTCGCGATGAAGCTTAAACCTAATCTTTTTACACAAGCACTTAAAGAAAAGCGAAGTCAGGTAGGCCTGTGGGTAAGCCTCAGCCATCACTTTAGTGCTGAAGTCATCGCAACGTCAGATTTTGACTGGGCACTACTTGATATGGAGCATTCTCCCAATAGTATTGATGCTGTGTTGGGACAAATGCAGGCCTTTGCTCCCAGTACAACCACGGCCATTGTGCGTCCTCAATGGAACGATGCTGTTTTAGTGAAGCGTTTATTGGATATTGGTGCAGAGGGACTGCTTTTTCCCATGATTCAATCCGTTGAAGAAGCGAAGAGTGCAGTGGCCTCGACCCGTTATCCACCCCATGGCATTCGAGGGGTGAGTGGTTCAACCCGAGCTAATGCCTTTGGGCGAATAACGGATTACTTTTCTCGAGTTGAGGAGGAAACTACCGTGTTATTGCAGCTGGAAACCAGGAAAGCACTGGCAAGTGCCACCGAAATCGCATCGGTGGATGGTGTCAACGGTATTTTTTTTGGTCCTGCGGATATTGCCGCAGACATTGGTCTTCTGGGTAATCCCATGGCCGATGAAGTCTGGGAAACCATTATGCCAGTGGCGAGGAAATTGATCGACTTGGGAGTGCCCGTGGGGACACTGGTGCTGGATGCGAATTTTGCGGCAAACCTGATAAAAGAAGGTTTCACTTTCGTCGCCTGCGGTAGCGATATTTCGTTACTTTCCAAAGGGGCCGATAAGTTGGTGAGTGATGTTAGGTCCGCGATTTAGGAGACCCAGTTTCGAATATTTAATTTCGAAAACTTGCTGATGTCACTGGAAAACAGGTCGCATGTCACGGACCGCATGTGGACTACGGAATATTCTGCTGAGAAAAAAATAGCTTGTTCGCGGATAAAAACCTGGAATAAACCAAAGCTGGTTCCGTAGTTCTGAATGTATGAATTAACCATTGACCAAATCAACAGACATGAAAAAAATTGTATTAACCGGAGCAGCAGGAAGATTGGGTTCCTATCTTCGAGAGCCGTTGTCTAAGCTCGCCGATGAGCTTGTTTCATCGGACAGGGTGGAAGATATCGGCAACACATACCCCGGGGAAACCTATCAGCGAGCTGATTTGACGAACTATCAGGAAATTCATGACTTACTTGAAGGTGCTGATATGGTGGTTCACTTTGGGGCAGTGGGGGATGAAGCACCTTTCGAGACTATTTTGGGTCCAAACATTGTCGGTGCATACCATGTTTGGGAAGCGGCTTTTAAGCAAAAGGTGCGTCGAGTGGTTTATGCCAGCTCCATTCATGCCGTCGGTATGCACAAAAAAACGGATTTCATTGGAATTGATGCGCCCCATAAACCGGATACTTTTTATGGACTGGCGAAATGTTTCTCCGAAGATCTGGCCAGTCTCTACTGGGATAAGCGGGGAGTTGAATCGGTTTGTATGCGGATTTTGTCCTGCGCTCAAGTGACGAATGCCAGAGCATTGGGTACCTGGCTTTCCTATGATGATCTTATTCATTTGGTTGAAACTTCCATCAATACCCCGGTTACCGGATTTTCAATTGTCTATGGCGTATCGAATAATGACCGGGTACCCGTTGACAATACCAAAGCTAGTCATCTGGGGTATCGACCAAAGGATAATGCGGAACAATTTGCCGAAAAGATTTTGGCCGAGGCACCAGTGGCCGACCCAGCTGATCGGGCAATGGCATGTCACGGTGGTCCGTTTGCTGCTGTAGAGCCAGGTTCAAGTGGTTTGGCGACCATGAATATCGTCAACGATACCAGGACTATTTAAGAAATTTTTCAATAAATCTCTTAATATATTTTTCAAAAAGCGCTCACAAAAGCTATTTACAAGAACTATCTAAAAGAACATAGGAGCAATAAAACAATGAATAATAAACCAGTAGCAATGATTGTTGGCGGCGGAAGCGGGATTGGCGCTGATGCAGCAAAAAATCTGAATTCAAAGGGATATGATGTCGCAGTGATGTCCTCTTCTGGCAAAGGGGAAGCTCTTGGACAAGAACTTGGAGGCCTGGGGTTTACCGGCTCTAATCTGGTTGTTGCTGATCTTGAGAGCTTTTTTAACGCTACCATGGAGCGTTTCGGCCGAATAGACGGAGTGGTGAACTGTACCGGACATGGGCCCAAAGGACCGATTATGGAAATTTCAGATGAAGATTGGCATTTGGGTATGGATTATTACCTGCTAAATGTTATTCGGATTACCCGTTTGGTTTTACCCGTTATGCAAAAACAAGGCAATGGATCCATTGTGAACATTTCTACCTTTGCTACGTTTGAGCCCGACCCTGACTTTCCAACTTCAGCGATTTTCCGCGCTGGCCTGGCTTCCTATAGCAAGCTGTTTAGCACAAAATATGCGGCGGAAGGAATTCGTATGAACAATATTCTTCCCGGGTTTATCGATAGCCTGCCTGAAAAAGAAGATCGTGTAGCAAGAATTCCAGCGGGTAGATATGCCAAAGTCGCCGAGTTATCTGAAACTGTATCGTTTATGATCTCAGATGCGTCGAGTTACATCACGGGCCAGAATCTTCGTGTTGACGGTGGTTTGACGCTGTCTGTTTAAGTTTCTATTAGGAATGCCCGTTTAGTAAGCGCATTTATATGATAAGCATTGGGTCGTAACACATGAAAAAGGTTCCAGATTTTCTGGGGCCTTTTATCGTAAATGAGGGACTGATTCTTTGGAGTCTATCCCCTATGTCTTTCCTGGCTTTCTGGTGGAAAGTAAATCTGGGGAGGTTTTTCTCCTTGCTTCAGTGGTTTCGAAGCAGCGCCGTGAAAATTTTTCATTTTTCAGTATCAGAACCATGACCGAAAATACATTAAAGGGATCACATTTCCGACCTTCTTCTCGAATTCAGGACATTGGTGTTTCAGAAATCCTTAAGATCGTGGCCAGAGCCAGGCAGCTTAAATCTGAAGGGCGTCCAGTGATTGAACTCGGTGCGGGGGAGCCCGATTTTCAAACACCGGAGAACGTTAAACAGGCTGCAATAGAAGCCATTCACCGAGGCGAAACCCAATATACAATTCTTGACGGATCGCCGGGCCTTAAAGCTGCTATCCAGGAAAAGTTCGCCAGAGAGAATGCGCTACATTTCGAGTTGAATGAAATCACCGCTTCTGCAGGAGCAAAACAGGTTTTATTCAATGCTTTCATGGCGACGCTGGAAGCCGGCGACGAAGTGATTATTCCAACACCGTATTGGACTTCCTATGAAGATATCGTCGGCATTTGCGGTGGCCGCGTTGTGCTGGTTCCCTGTTTGGCAGAAAACGGTTTTCTGCTACAGGCTGAAGATTTGGAAAAAGCCATTACACCTAGAACAAAATGGGTAATGATCAACTCTCCGTGCAATCCCACCGGCGCGGCTTATAGTGCGGATGACTATCGACCCATTATGGACGTGTTGTTGCAATATCCTAATATCTGGTTGCTGGCAGACGATATCTATGAACACATCATCTACGACGACTTCGATTTTGTTACTCCGGTCCAGGTCGAACCAGGCATGAAAAATCGGGTATTAACTGTGAATGGCGTTTCCAAGGTCTATGCCATGACCGGATGGCGATTGGGTTATGCTGCTGGGCCGGCTGAATTGATAAAAGCAATGGCGGTGATTCAGAGCCAGTCCACATCCTGCCCATCTTCGATCACTCAAGCTGCTGCGATTGAAGCACTTACGGGGGTTCAGGATTTTTTACCTGAGCGGCGGGAGAGTTTTAAGGTCAGAAGAGACATGGTGGTTAATACACTGAATCGGATTCCAGAGTTCGATTGTCCATCACCGGTGGGGGCATTTTATACTTACGCGGGTTGTGAGGGCGTGCTTAATCGTCGCACCCCCGATGGAGAATTAATTGAAACCGATACTGACTTCTGTCGACAGCTTCTGGAGGTGGCCAGTGTCGCAGTGGTTCCAGGCAGCGCTTTTGGGTTGTCTCCCTTTTTCAGAATATCCTATGCCACTTCGGAGAAAGAACTGGCTGAAGCATTGGAACGAATTTTGACTTTTGTTTCAAGGCTTGGCGACTAGAGTTTTAGCCCCAAAGTCGTTGTCAATTGAAGAGAAAGAGAGGACCTCAGAGAGTTGGTTTTGAGGTGTTTCCCCAGGTTTGTACACTGGAAAACATGATTTCCAGCCTATCGTTGTGGAGATTTTAGATATGGAGATTTTGGGTTGATCGAATTGCTCGATAGACATACTATCCCGGGTGCCGTTCTTACGTCATGATCGGTGTTTGAATTCCTAATTAGTTCTGATCGCTATCTGGTTAATACCATGAAATACTTTTTTCGCGCTATTCGTATACCGCTTGGGATGGTCGTATTGTTGATGGAAAGATTGACTCGTCCGAAGCTACCAAATCACTCCCCCCAACGGCAAGCAGAGCTGGATTCAGCGACTGCTGATATTAAGTTGTATCAATTTAAAGCTTGCCCTTTTTGCGCCAAAACCAGGAAAGGGATTCGCTCCTTAGGACTAAACATTGAACAAAGGGATGCAAAAAGAAATCCGACGTGGAGACAGGAGCTACTGGAAGAAGGTGGAAGAATCAAAGCGCCTTGCCTGCGGGTTGTGGAAGACAATGGATCGGTTGAGTGGATATATGAATCGGATGCAATCCTCGGCTATCTCAATAAACGATTTGCTGCATAAAGAATGGGCGTTATGAAAAGAATGAGCGGTATGAAGGGGACATCATAAATATGGATTCCTTTTTTACCCATCCGTCATTTGATCACCACGAACAGGTGATTTTTGTTTCGAACGCGAACAGCGGACTAAGAGGAATCATCGCAATCCACAGCACCGCCCTGGGTCCTGCGGCCGGTGGTTGTCGTATGTACCCCTATAAATCTGTGGACGAAGCGCTTAATGATGTGCTTCGTCTTTCCCGGGGTATGACGATGAAAAATGCGGCAGCTAATCTCCCACTAGGTGGAGGCAAATGCATCATTATAGCGGACCCTTCCAAACCCAATAAGGAAGATCTATTAAGAGCAATGGCGAGGCAGGTGCAACGTTTGGCTGGAAACTACTGGACAGCCATCGATGTTGGGGTTAGCGCGGAGGATGCCGATATTATGGCTGATGAATGCGACTATATTTTTGCTCGGGCTAGCGATTTTTCTGTGGATTATCCACCTTCAGAATTTACCTCCATTGGTGGTTTCTACGGCATTTCGGCCGTGGCGGAACATTTGCGAGGAAATAGTGATCTGAACGGTTTACGGGTAGCGATTCAGGGAGTTGGTCAAACTGGCGCAAGACTGGCAGCCCTACTTGTGGAGCAGGGCGCAAACGTCGTGGTCGCCGACGTCAATGAACAGGCGGTAAGCAAGGTGGTGGATGAACACGGTGTTTTGGCGGTGGAACCATCGGAAATACACAAACAGGCAGTGGACATATTTTCGCCCTGTGCCATGGGCGGAATCCTGAATAAAAAGACCATTGCGGAATTAAATTGTAAAGGAATTGCGGGTTTAGCCAATAATCAATTGGAAATGCCAGAAAACGGGGAGCAATTACTTCGGCGAGGTGTTGCCTATGCACCGGATTTCATCGTGAACGCGGGAGGGATGATGGGGGCATCCATGCCCATTTTTTCTAGTCCAGATAAAGATAAATCCCTGCAAAACATTCGGGGAATATTTGACGTCGTTCAGGAAATTCTGATGCGTTCTGAAAAGGAAAATCTACCAACCGAAGACATTGCAGAGCAAATGGCTTTGGAAAAGATAAACGCTGTTTCTGACTAACGGTTTGAATATCCATCTTTAAACCCACCCAAATACCAATTAATGCAGAGGTGTCTATGACTGCCTATGTGGTCTCAATGATGACAATACATGATCCGGAAACTTACCGCCAATACACGGATCGGACTCCACCGACCGTGAAGAAATACGGTGGGAAGTTTCTTACCCGAGGGGAACCCGTTCAAACGATAGAAGGAGATCGCTATGAGGGAAGAATGGTTATTCTCGAATTTCCGAGTGTGAAAGATGTGGTGGCATGGATGGCTGACGAGGATTATCAGAAGGCCATGACGTTTCGCCATGCGTCTTCCACAATGCAAATGTTGCTCTTGCAGGAAGGCGGTGAAAATCAGGAGGATCCAAATCCTCGATTGTGATTACTTTCGCTGGAGCTGGCATTGAACTAATTTTATGGGGAGCAGATTGTGGCGCCTTTGGATCTCTCTGCGTCTTTCTTCAAACCTGCTTCAGTTCTGGTTGGCCAGACGGCGTGGGGCGGATCCTTTAATTTGGGTCTGTAATTAGACCTGCTGCATTTGACCTGTCGTTAAAGATGCCAAATGCGTTTTCCGAATAAATGGCAGTGCGTTTATCCATTTACTCATTCATCCACTTGCTCATGAACTCGTTCATAAACTAGTCTATACTTTATGAAAATATTGGAGGACTTCACCATGTTACGAATTGTGTTTATTGTTTGTTTCCTAACTGCTTCGTTCGCCCATGCTGATGAGTCCACCATTGGAGCAGGGCACATTTCAGTGGATAAGAAAGCGTTCCTGGCGGCGGATACGGGAGGAAAGGCAAAAATGTTATGTGGTGGCTGCCACGGTGAAGATGGTACGGGAGATCGATTCTACGGAAGGGAAGCTTTGTGGGGAACTCCCATGATTCGAGGCTTGAACAAGACCTATTTTCTGGAACAACTCGCGAGATACCAATCCGGTGAACGAATTCAGGAGTCCGCTGACCCAGATAAACCCGGAGAAATGAATGCATTGATGACTAATTCTGCCATGAGCCAGCAAATCATGGAGGACTTATCCGCGCACTATGCGAATCTCGAGCGCTTATCTCTGGACGAAGACGTTGCTACCGAATTGGATAGCGCAGGAAAAGAAATGTTTGTTGCTGGCGAAAAAGTGTTTTCAGGCACATGCATTGCCTGCCACGGCCCGCACGGGGCAGGTATGTCTCAGTCTCCCATGCCTCATCTTGCCGGACAAATTGCCATTTATACAGAAAAAAGACTGCATTTTTATCAAACTCAAACTGGATCTGGAGGCCCCGCTATCATGACAGGAATATTGCAGAGCGCAGCCTTATCCGATGACGATATCAAACACGTGGCGTTCTATTTGGAAAACGTAGTGGGTAAGCGCTAAAAATGGGGTCAGGCCGGTGGTAAAAGTGGCAGCAAAATAGGGGCAGAGTCGTAATTATCCCCTTTTAGTGATCCAGATATTGGAACAGCTGAAACTAGACAAACACCCAGATAAAACCTGGATGGGAAAGACTGATCGGGGCTATGATTTTTTGGGTTAGCACCACACCAGGGTGGGAAGTTTTCCTATCGAGGATACCATCAACCAGTTTCGTGCGCAAATTATCCGGCTTCACGAGCAGGATACGGGATACGACCGCATGGGGCGTACCAGACTCCTTGGTGCGGTTGACCTGCCACAATACCTAGTTCTCCGGGGCGCAAAAGACAACTTCTGAAATCTTATAGCCGATAACCAGCTAGTCCGTCCTGAAAAAAGGCGCGATGTCGTTAGCGATCATGCGTCATTTTCGACCTTCGGATCAGGACAACACCCAGACGACGATTAGCGGCGTCCCAAGGGGCTGACAACAGGCAATGGCGAGTAATGTTTGCTCTCCGCCGTTGGGTTTTTCAAACAAAAAGAAAGCGATCATCCACTTTCTCAAATTCCACGCGCAACCCGCCATCAGCAGATTGATACGGTCTCCTTCGGCTCCCTTCAGCCAGCTCCTCAATAAACGATGATCATGCTTCAAATGACCGATGATCGGTTCTATCGCACTTCGTTTGCGACACAGTATCCGTTTCTTCTGGCGTTGATAAGCATTGTCCCGTTTCAGCGGAGGACCCGGTAACAGCACCTCACAATCCACTTTATTCTTCGCTCCCCGATATCCCCGGTCAACCACCGCCAGCCTGATCGATGTCTCACGGTGGGTATGGGCTTCTGTCAGTGCTGCTTTCAGGGTCTTCGAATCATGATCATGTTCGTCATGACTCACCACCCCCACAATCACCTGTGACTCCTTCGTCGCCACCACTGACGCCTTGCGACCATACTCATACGCCTTGTGATCCTTCCCCTTGCCCACGCAGTACACAGCAGGATCATGCAGGGAGTAAACCTTGTTCCTGTCTTTGGGCTGTTGAGACAAAACACGTTCGTATAACGCAAAGTTCGCTTCCTGCGCCGTCAGAACATCGATCGGTAACTTCCGTTGGCATTCCCCTGAGCAACACACCCGCAATGGTTCGTAATCGTTTCAACGCCTTGTTCGCCTTACGACGTCGTTTCACGTGACGGAAATGACGACATGCCAAACGAAGTGACCTCACTTCCTTTACGTACGTTCGTCGTTGTTGTATCCCGTGTAACTTCGACAGCTTGTTAAGGCGATTGATGATCCTTATCGCCAACTTGCTGTCTGTCGGGTACGTGATCGCCTTCTCCTGTACCGTGGTATCTACCAGTACTGTCCGCTCCTCTGCCAGCTTCCCATGCAGTTTTACCGACAGCGAAAAGATCTCCCTGCCTCCCTCCGACCCAATCCGGTTGCGGAACTTCACCAGTTCCGTCGCATGGCACGGTACCTGCGTCTGGAAACTCACCTCACCACAGAACACCTGAAAGTACGGGTTCATCTTCCATTGATCCACCACCGATTCATCACTTAAGCTGTACAGCTGTTTGCTCATCAGCAATCCGCTCATCAACCGGATCGGTTTCGCGGCCCGCCCCTTCGCGCTGTAGTACTGGCTCAGGGAGGCTTCAAGCGATGACCAGCCAAGGGTATTGCCAAGGGCAATCAGGGGATGGGACGTATCCAGCTGATCAACGATGTTGAAGAAACTGAGTTGATCGTCATTCACCGGGCTGTCAGGTAGCATATATACCTCGTGTTCGACCAGAAACTGAACGCCAGTTTAACAATTCCGGTCGATTCAAACCAGGACTATATCCAGTTTATACTGTATATGTAGCCTTTTCGGGTTCTTCAGGGACGACTACTTATACTCCACATCAACATCAGGCACCGTTCAGTCAAGGACATACAAACGTTCAAACCAAGAATAAGCAAGGTTATCTGTTTTCCATTTCAATTGCGCCACAGCACCCAAGCAATCATGTCTAACAAAAAGTTGCTCCTTCAAACTGGATCCCAGACAAAGGCAGTTCATGCCGGAGAAAGGCCAGATTCCGGAACTGGTGCTTCGGCTCCAAATATCGTCATGTCCAGCACCTTTGTGGTAGATGAGACGGTTAGTTTTTCTGCCTTGAATCTTGATGAAGACACACCCTATATGTATAGCCGCTGGTCAAATCCAACGGTTACCCAGCTTGAAGACAAACTAACAGCTCTGGAAGAGGCGGAAGCGTGTGTGGCTTTTGCGTCAGGAATGGCAGCATCCACCGCAGTGTTACTCAGTTTCTTAAGTCATGGTGATCACCTGGTCATTAGCAGCACCAACTATCTTGGCACCGCAGAATTAGCGAGAAAAACCCTTCCCAGGATGGGGATTTCTGTTACACCTGTTGATACTAGCAACCCCGCGGCTATTGAGTCGGCCATAAAGAAAAATACTCGAATGGTCTGGCTGGAAACCCCTTCAAATCCTTTGATTAATATTACTGATATTGCCAAAGCCGCACAAATCGCCCATTCGAATCATTCACTGCTAGCAGTGGATAGTACTTTCGCAACCCCCATTGCGACGAAGCCGCTCAGTCTGGGTGCTGATCTGGTGATTCATTCGCTGACCAAATACATCGGTGGCCATGGAGATGCCATGGGTGGCGCAGTTCTTGGCAATAGAGAACACATTGCCCACCTGCACAATGAGGGTGTGATTCACCATGGCGGCGTAATCAGTCCATTTAACGCCTGGCTAATTATGAGAGGAACGGCAACATTACCCATTCGAATGCGTGTACATCAGGAAAACGCACAAATCATTGCTGAATACCTGGAGGGACATGATTCCGTGGAACTGGTCCGGTATCCTGGACTAAAAACCCATCCTGACCATGACATTGCAACAAAACAAATGAGTAACTTTTCCGGCATGCTGGCTTTCAGGGTCAATGATCCACATGCCGTTGCTCGGAAAATGATGAAAAAACTAGAGATATTCCACTATGCTGTCTCCCTTGGTCACCATCGAAGTCTGATTTATCTGATGGAAACAAAGGACCTCGTAACGTCATCCTATGAACTTACCGGTTTTGATCTTGATCGCTATCGAAGGATTGCCGGTAGTGGCCTATTCAGGGTATCAATAGGACTAGAGAATCATGAGGATTTGATTAAAGATCTGGATCAGATTCTATAGGCTGGCATTTCCATAAACATTTCTATTTGTTCCATACAATGGGGTACAACAGAATAATAACTCTCGCAATGACTCCCGGTTTTGGGAATACTTTTTTCAAATATTTTTTATGCTTCAGAGGATTCAAATCTTGAAGACAATATCTTGATCGCTGGTAGGGTTTTTCCTTCCAAAAACTCCAGAAACGCGCCACCGCCGGTGGATATGTAGGAAATGTCATTGCCCAGATTGTATTTATCAACCGCCGCCAAAGTATCTCCACCCCCGGCAATTGAAAAAGCGGAAGACTCTGCTATTGCTTTTCCCAGTTGCTGGGTACCTCGACTAAACTGGTCAAACTCGAACACTCCTACCGGACCATTCCAAACAATAGTACCCGCATTCTGCATGAATTGTGCATAAAGAGCAGATGTTTCTGGTCCAATATCCAGAATCATATCCATATCATCAATATCCTGAACGGACTTAATCACTGGCTCAGCATCTCTAGAAAACGATTTTCCTACCACAACATCCACAGGAATCGGAATCTCTCGGCCTTTAGCTTCCGCCTGCATCATTAGCTTTTTTGCCTCGTGGATAAGGTCCTGCTCGAATAATGACGCACCCACGTTATGTCCTGCAGCAGCAATAAAGGTATTGGCAATTCCTCCTCCAGGAACCAACTGATCAACGACATTTGATAGGGATTCGAGCACCGTGAGCTTAGACGAGACCTTGGCACCGCCCACTATGGCAACCATGGGACGATCAGGTTGATCTAAAGCACCGCTGAGGGCCTCAATTTCATTTTGAAGTAAAGGGCCAGAGCATGCTATTGGCGCAAATTGTGCTACGCCCTGTGTCGATGCCTGAGCGCGATGGGCGGTACCAAAGGCATCCATGACAAACACGTCACAAAGTGATGCATAAGCTCTGGACAACTCTTCGTCATTGGACTTTTCACCCAAATTGAACCGGACATTCTCTAACAAAACCACTTCACCATTCTTCAATTCTGGGGGGGTAAACAGATAATCCGAATTGAGTTTCACCTTAACCCCAAGGCGCTGACTCACACAATCCGCAACGGGCTCCAAAGAAAATGCAGAATCAAACACCCCTTCCTCTGGACGACCCAAATGGGACATAACCATCACTTTGGCGCCTGCGGCCACCGCATCCTGAATGGTTCCCAGAGAAGCCATAATACGCTTATCTGAAGCGACAACTCCATTACGAATGGGCACATTCAAATCCTGACGGATTAACACCCGTTTACCACGGAGCTCCATGTCTGCAAGTTGATACATAATCTTATCTAACGAAAATTCGATGAAGTTATTTCGATATTCGGGAATCCGATGAGAATAAATTCGGATAGCAGCTAATCAGCAAGCAGGTTCGATATCGTCAATACAACATTATCAACGGTCATCCCCAGATGCTCGAATACCTCTTTCGCGGGCGCGGATTCACCAAATGTATCGATGCCTACCACCGCGCCATCGAAGCCCACGTATTTTCCCCATCCACCGCTAACACCGGCCTCAACCACCACTCTTTTGTTAACCGATACGGGCAACACGGATTGGCGAAAGTCCTCATCCTGCGCTTCAAATCGATCTGTTGAAGGCATTGAAACCACTCGTATCCCTCGGTGGGGCAATTTTTCTGCTGCTGCCATCGCCAATTCTACTTCAGAGCCAGTTGCAATTAGAATCAGTTCCGGATGCCCATCACAGTCCTTTAATACATACCCTCCCTTGCTGATGCAATCCAACTGATCCCTATTGCGTGTCTGATGTTGTAGATTCTGGCGAGAAAAAATCAAAGAAAAAGGCTGATCCTTCGACTCAATCGCTTGCTGCCACGCAACCGCAGATTCCACTGCATCACAGGGTCGCCATACAGACATTCCTGGAATCAATCGAAGCGTTGCGGTTTGCTCAACCGGTTGGTGGGTTGGACCATCTTCACCCAGGCCCACTGAGTCATGAGTAAACACATAGATCGTTGGCACTTTCATTAATGCCGACATTCTCAGCGCATTTCGCGCGTATTCAGAAAACATTAAAAACGTCGAACAATAAGTTTTGAAGCCACCGTGGAGCGTCACTCCGTTGTTAATCGCCGCCATGGCAAATTCTCTAACACCATAATAAATATAGTTTCCATCTGGATACTCCTGAATTCCCTTAGATCCAGACCAGATCGTCAGATTTGAGCCAGCCAGATCGGCTGAACCACCAATCAACTCCGGCAATAAAGGGCCAAACTCCTGCAAAGCATTCTGCGATGCTTTTCGGGACACAATGGTTTCCTGCTTTTCAGCGATCTGACTAATCTTTTCATGATTCCGTTTATGCCATTCTTCGGATAAAGTCGATGACATGCGCCTTTCGTATTCAGCCGCAAGTTCCGGGTGGTCTGCTCGATATTTTTCGAACATTTCCTGCCATTGAAATTCTACTTTTTTTCCATGGTCTCTGGCATCCCAGGCATCATAAATCTCACCAGGGACCTCAAATGGGCCATAATGCCAATCCAGAGTTGCCCTGGTAAGCTCAATTTCCTCTGCACCCAGTGGGGCCCCATGAGAAGATTCTTTTCCTCCTTTATTTGGCGACCCGAAACCAATGGTCGTTTTACAACAAATTAATGTAGGCTTGTCACTAACCTGTTTAGCGGACTCCAGCGCTGCGTGAATGGCATTGGAGTCATGCCCATCTATGTCGGAAATCACATGCCACCCATACGATTCAAACCTGCCCGGCGTGTTATCCGCAAACCATCCTTCAACTTCCCCATCAATGGAAATGCCATTGTCATCATAAATAGCAATAAGCTTGCCAAGCCCCAGAGTTCCTGCCAAAGAACACGCTTCGTGGGAAATTCCCTCCATTAAGCAGCCATCCCCCAGAAAAACATAGGTGTGATGATCAACCACGGAAAATTCTGGTCGATTGAATTGCGCCCCAAGAGTTCTCTCCGCAATTGCCATTCCCACCGCATTAGCAATTCCTTGCCCTAACGGGCCTGTAGTCGTCTCTACACCTGGCGCATAACCGTATTCAGGATGCCCGGGTGTTTTTGAATGCAGTTGTCTGAATTGTTTAATATCCTCAATGGAAAGATCATATCCTGTCAAATGCAATAGAGAATAAATGAGCATAGAGCCATGACCGTTTGAAAGTACAAATCGATCCCGGTCAGACCACGTTGGGTTCAAGGGATTGTGTTTAAGAAAGTCACTCCACAACACTTCAGCAATATCAGCCATCCCCATTGGCGCACCAGGATGGCCGCTCTTTGCCTTTTGGACAGCATCCATACTCAATGCACGAATAGCGTTTGCCTTGGTCCGTTTGTCAATTGACGTCATTAACCGCCTCTTATCAGGGTTTGAAAATTTTGGGAATAAAAATGCCCTCCTAAATAGCAGCTTAAAGGAAGCTACCGCTTCGGATTAGCTAATGGGAGAGCAAAGATAGTTTTCATATTTCAAGAACAAACCGCATAAAAATAACACGCCAATCAGCACTTCCAGATCGCTGTCCAAAGACCTGGTTTTTGCAAGTAATGAAGATCGACTGTTACGATAATTTGCCGTTACAAATGCGAAAGAATGAACTCGTTTTCAAGTCTGGGAATATAGCCCTTTTCAGTAATTTCCTAAAGAGAAAATCCATGCAGGATTATTAACAAAGCAAAAAACCACTATGCTTTGGCATGGGTGCGGCCAAGGCATGGGCATGGGCATGGGCATGGGATTAGAATTTCATATTTCCCGAAGCATTACAATTCGTTTCAATCCAGCTTTTCCACTGGGTTAACAAAGCAGGGGTAATGGCGGCAACTACCGACCGCTTTCTAAGGCTGCCGCAGTTTAGGGGTTTTCCGGACAGGGAAGTAGCCGCACCGCCAGCTTCCTTCAAAATAAGATAACCAGCGGCAAAATCCCAAAGTTTTTGACCACCGTGTAGATATAGTTGAAATCGGCCAGCTGCCAGCCAACACCATTCCAACACGGACGCACCAAGGTTTCGCTGAGAACGATAAGGAGGACATCGCACCAATTGTGCTGACAAATCCCCAACCAGCCTTTTATAGTCCACATTGGCGATGCAATTTTCGATCGAAGGGTTAATCTTCGTCGACAGCCGTTCACCGTTGAGATAAGCACCGTTTCCGGCTTCAGCGGAAAAAATCTCGTCCCTAACAGGGTCATATACCACTGCCAATATGGGGTTGCCTTCCACGACCAGCGCCACAGAAATACCGTAAAACAGAAACCCTGAAATAAAATTCGTTGTCCCGTCTAATGGATCAATAACCCAGTATCCCTGCTCACTGTGACGGGTAACCTCCATTTGATCCGCATGTTTCATTTCTTCTCCGATGGCACCAAAACCTGCCCAACGACTGGTTAACGAATCAAGCAACTCCTCCTGCATTTGCTGATCAATGGCGGTTACGAAGCTGCCATCAAGCTTGGTTGTGTGATCAACGCGTCCGGTTTGAAGCGCGGGCACACGTCCTGCAACCTGCTTCACCGTTGCAGCTAATTCATCCAACGTGGGATAGTTCAACGTAGGGTAGTTTTTCATTTAAGATAGAAACAATCAAAAAGCAGGAAGGATGAGTAATATCTCAAAACAATCAATAAATAGGATTTAATGAGTGACCAAAGTTTTGAAACGAAGTCAAAGGGTACAAAAGTCAAAGGGCACAAAAGGATGTCCCATATTATAACGTTTTAAAAAACATCATGTGCCAGTGTCTTCAGATCGGGTATGACTCCCAATCGACTGCCTATTTGTATAACCCCAGCCGCGTATCGGATTTCTTTTAATATTGTTGATGGCAGTAAAGTCATCGCCTCATCAATAACCACGATTTTTGGTGCTTCCCGACTAGAGAAAGCAAAAAAGTCATTTTTCCCAAATCCGTGTAATGGCCACAACACTACGGCTCTACTGTAGTCTTCATCGACAATAGGAGTTGCTCCCAACGCTTCCGAACCATTAATCAAAGGCATGGAATATTCTCTCCAATTAATCTCGTAGGAAATATAGGGTTGCCGATGGTCACAAAGCCGCTGGTTCGAGCTTGCCAAAACCTGCGCCACCATACTAACCGGTATCAGCAACGACCCCGCTCGGGTGTCTAAAGATAGGACTTTCATGAGTTCTTGCGCCCTTTTTCGTTAATCAGTTTCTTGATTATAAGAGCCAGCGCAGACACGTTATACGGTCGGCTAATATAGTCGTCCGCTCCCAGATACAGCGCCTTATCTCGATGCTGCTCGTCTGACCGCGACGTGATAACGATAACAGGCAGTGTATGGTAGCGAGGCTCTTTCCTTAACTCAACCAGGAACTCATAGCCACCCATTTCTGGCATTTCGATATCCACTAAAACGATATCCACTTTTATCTGCTTCAACATGCCAAGCGCTTCCAGGCCATTCTTCGACACCATGGCATCCAAGCCCATTGAATTTATGTCCCGCTGCATCACCGTCCTTAGTACCGACGAATCATCCACGATCAGAACCCGATTCGTTTTTTCTTCTTCTGTATCACTTGTCTTCTCCTCTAATTCCTCCAGAGGTTGAGTTTCAAGTTCAATAGCCTCGATGAACTGACCCGGGTCTAGAATTAGAACGATGCTTGAGTCCGCTAAAACCGTCACACCGGATACACCATTAATTGACACGAGCTGCGCACCAAGTGTTTTACTCACAATATCGACTGTTTCCTCAAACCCGTCAACTGAGAAAGCAGCAACTCGATCCGCAAGCCTAATGACGATAATGGAAACCGTTCCCTTGCTTGAAGCTGTGTCCGAAATCTCCATCTTCTCAGACAAATTTAAAATGGGTAAGCGGCGATCGTCATAGTGAAGATGCAGAACATCGTCAACTTTAGTTAAGTCAGATTTTCTAACCTCAACAATCCGTTCGATGGTTCTCGACAGGATCGCGCAACGATATTGTCCGAGCCGAACCAGCAACGCCTGTGTCACAGAAAGGGTTACTGGTAATCTGAATTGAAAGCTCGTTCCATGTCCTCTTTGAGTGGACACCGACATGGAGCCCCCCAGGCTTCGAACCGCCTGATAAACCACATTCATTCCCACACCACGACCGGATTCAAGACTAACGATTTCTTCCGTACTGAACCCCGGTTGTATGATTACCTGTAGTAAGTGATCATCGGTTACCTCTCTCATGTTTCTCGCAAATCCGAGCCTTACCGCCCTGGCAGCTATCTTATAGTAATCCAGCCCTCTTCCGTCGTCTTTTAATTCCACCAGTAGTTCCGTTCCCTGCTGAGTGACCTTCAGCTGCAATTGTCCTTCCAGATTTTTGTTCTCATGAGACCGAATGCTGGAAGGTTCGATGCCATGGGCGATGGCATTACGAATCATATGTTCAAAGGGGGCAATCATGGTGCCAATAACCTGCCTATCCACCTCGATCTCTCCGCCGATGACAACGAAGTTCACCGGTTTGTTAGATTTTCGCGAGGTTTCCCGGACCAACTGCCTTAACCTTGGCATGTGTTCGTTGATGGATGACATCCGTGCGCTCATTAGCCCAGACTGCAATTGCTCACCCAAATAGAACTGTCGAAGCAATGCCTCACCCAATTCCGAAGCCCTGTCATCCAAAGACTTCTCCACTTCGAGTAGCTCGTCGATTCTTGCTTTTATTGCGTTATTTTGTGTCTGAAGATTCACAAAACGCTCACGATACGAGGAATCAATACCCCCAGACACAACACTGCTTTCAAAGGGCATGGGGCAGGCAGCAACCAGAGCTTCTGTTTCGCTGTCGATTTCAACCACCGATTCTTTCATCAGTCTCATACTGCTTCTGAAAGTGTCCAGCTCCTTTCGAGTTTTCTCCAGCATGTTTTTTAACTGAGTTCGAATCAATCCCAATTCCCCGGAATGATTCACCAGTTCTGAAAGTTTTTTGTTTTCAATTTTGAGTGAACTATCAGCGAATTCCACTACTGACGAGCTACTCATTCCGTCAACCTCATCCAGCTGGGTCATGGAGAGAGCTGTAGTTTCTGCAGGCCGATTTTTCCTGGCTTCCCTGGATACCACAAAACCATCACTCATCGATGGCGAAAGTGACGCCTCGGTTTCCTGTGGGTTTAGATTGAGGTTATCAGCCTGTTCATGCTCCAATGAATTTATCGAAGCCTCACCGTCACCGTCACCGTCACTGGCACTGGCACTGGCGAAACCAGAACTGGCTATTGGGCTCACAGATTCATCGTTAGTGGGTTTCTTTAATTCACGACCAACAGACTCATCTACCAGCAAAAGCGTAATCGCCTTATTTAGCGAACTCATATGATTTCCCACACTGGCAGGAATAAATCCGAGTTCAGATGCCAAGCCATCGTGAATTTCTTCCAACAAATTAAGCAGACTTGATTGTTCGCTTTGGGGTGACACTCCCTCCTGATCCAGAAAGCTCTCAACGTTGTGAGATAAAATCGATACGTTTTCAAAGCCCGTCGCGCCCGCGCTTCCCTTCAGTGTATGGAATTCACGCCGAATAGCTATCAACATTTCGTGGGTCAGCTCGTCTGCGCGCCACTCCGCCAGATATTGATTCAACCGTGAGAGAATTGATCTGCTTTCTTCGAGAAAAATGGCTTTGATATCTGGACCTACATGGATGTTCCTTTCGCTTTCTGTATTGCCCTCTGATAACAAATCAACCGTGGCTCCCAGCAGCGCCTGGGCAACAAAATCCAACTCCGAAACAATATTTTCAGGCAACACACCTTTTTCGCTGATTTCGTCTCCGGTTCGATCCAATAGGCCAATAGTGCCTTCAAATAAATCATCATAACGAGCAGAAAAAGTATTGAATGATGCCTGAGAATGGGCAATGGGTTCCAACGCTTCGACGCAGATAGCGATGCTATCGAATTGAATACTTCGGCAATTACCCGCCAGCGCGTGGACGCTACGTAAAAAAGTTTCCTGGTAAGATAGCGTATCGATATTCTCCGCATTAGAGACAAGAGATCGATAACTATTCTTTAATCGTAAAGTATGTTCTTTTAATTCTCCGACGAATATCTGCCTGAGTTCATCGGAAAATAGGATACTAAATCTTCTCGGTGATTCTGCATCGTCATATTGAGCGGCGGAATTCGACACAACCTGACGACGGTGAGGCAAAGGCAATTCCGGTTTCTTAGCAACCACCCCCTCCTGCTTCTTATTCCTCGAGCGATCAATCAGTTCGTCCAGTTCACGTTGCCAATCCTGAAAAGCCCGTTCGGAGCCTTGTTCGATATGCTCCACTTCGGGTTGAAAGTCCACTCGAATCCGACGGCATAACGATTTGACAAACTCTTCAACATCATCATCGAAATTCAGGGACTCATCACTCAAAGCCAACATCGTCGACTCCCCCAATTCAGCGAATTCCGAAATCTCCCGTTTCTCCTGCCCCACCAGGAACACACGAAGCGCTTTAAATACTGCCTAGGTTTCATGGATAAGCAACCGTTTTTCAGGGGTAACCTTTATAACCCGCCTTTTTTCGTCGATACGGTCCAATAGAGGCATAACGAACCGTCTATCATTTTCACTGGTGTCGTCCCATAAAACACTTTGCGAGCGCACCAAATCAACAAAGCCACCAGCTCTAAAGGAGCCATCCTGCTCCTGGGGCCCATCCAGGCTACCATCAGGGTCACGATCTGCCGACTCAGATTGCTCATTGGCCGAATTTTCCGTTTGTGCGTTTTCCTCTGCATAATCACCCTCACCCATTGCAATCAATGCAGCTCTGGTGTTCTCGACAAGGAGGTCAGAATGATTATCCGTGTACTGGAGCTCATCCGCATAGACCTGCAAACTGGCAATCACAAAAGCCACCTGTTCTCTTTGAACAGGAGTAATGATCAGTGAAGTATCATCCTGACAAAACGTATCGATGGTAAAAATCAGTGACCTTGCAAGCTCCAGCCCCTTATTCGCTTCAAGAACAAGCAGCCATTTCGTTATTTGCACTAAACCTGTTCTTATCCGACTGAGGTTCACTACATCCCCATCCTGCTGATAATTGTAGATAACACTCTCAAAACTCTTTAGTCTAATGATAATCTCACTTAATACCAGACTCCGAGCTTCTTCGATCTCATTGGAAATATAACGCTCATCTGGGGTAATTTCCCAGTCTTCATCTTCGCTTTGTTGGTTAACCAGAGTTGAGAGATTGGCTCTGCTGGCATTCACCGTTGCGATCCATTGGGACGACGAAACCGGCGGGCGACGCAAACCATCAATCACTAATAACATCGCTGATGCCAGCCGAAGATCAACCCCGGATTCTTCTTCAATGGGTTCATGATAAATGGGCTCACGATGCGCTTCATCTGCTTCGTGCTCACTTTCTTCATAAACCACAGCTTTCACTGTTTTGATAGTGGAATTAATCGTCATGACCAAATCCGCCAGCTCAGTAATTTCTCGCTCCCGTGCTTCTCCTTCAAGTAGCTGTAACAATGAAAGAAAAGAAACGTTGGTTTCACTGGATAATTCTCCACCAATACACTCTTCCAGACCATTCTCCAGCAAATAGAGCTCGGAAGAAGTAAACACATCGGCTAATTCACCTAACTTTCGCTCCAACTCCCTGTCCTGTGGGCCAGGTTCGCTTTGCGAGTCGAAGACGAACCATTCCTCCAATCGAGCCAGCTCATAAACTTTCGAATTAACCGTTTTACCGGCCTGCACCGACCGGCTCACACCCGTGCCGATATAAAAGAGCATCTGCTTAATCAACTCATGGGGTGGATTTTGCTTAATCGACTCATTACTCTCGTCTTTCATCCGGGTAATTTCTAGGTCAAAGTTGGCAAACTGAGCCTTCACTTCATTGGAAATCGCCAACTCTCCCTGGCGCATTACTTCTACAAAGTCTTTCGCCACAAACCACAAATCCCGCAAAACCCCGACCTTACTAATTTGTCGAAGCTGACCGAGTATTTCTGAAATATTCAACAGCATTCCTTGTCGGTTATCATTGCTCAACCAATGCAATAGGGACTGTCTGAATCTCTGTCGAAGATGAAAAAGCAGATTGATTCTCTCTGAATCAGTTAAACCCAACACCCGTTCACCAGGCTCCTCCAACCTGAAATCCAAAGACGGAGCAAACAGGTCATACAAAGCTAACCGGGTCCGGTTTGTGAGCTTTCTGACTTCGTTGATAGAGGAAACCAATAGAAGGGGAGATTGGGGAGACTCATGCTCGATGGCATACAAATATGTTTTAACCTCCCCGATACCAATAATGAATCGAGCAACCATACCTTCCCTCTCGCTTTCGTTCCTTGAATCCATCATCCGCTGATTCAGTAGCGCAAGATCTTCAACAAATAAACAGGCGGCATTGAGATCCAAAACACGGAGAATCCCGTATATCTTATGTAGGGAATCAGAGACAACATTCAATGTTCCAGTGTCTGCGCCATTACGGACCCTGCCTACACTATTTTCTATCCGCTTAATATATTCCCACAGTTCCGGCTTCACCCAACCGAACATTTGAGGACCACAAGATGGGATGCTCATCTGGCTATACTGGTTTATTCGTTATACACAGAAAATACATTTATAAAAGATGCCTAGTTCGCCTTCAATCTCATGATAGATTGATTCAATCTTTGAGCAACATCTTTTAGTTGTCCCATGGAATTGGCGACTTCAGACGCATTAGAGTTGTTTCGTCTTGAAGAAATATTCAACATTTCAATTCGATCACTGATCGACTCCATCGTCTCCAGCTCTTCCCGGGAACCACCGGCAAATTGGCTAATTGAGCCCACCAACTGCTGATTAGCAGACTTGATTCGATCAAAGATAGCTTCTGTCTCATCCGTCATCCGCACTCCGGATGCAATCTCTTTTGTTGTTGTTTCCATAAGGAAAACCGCATTATTGATATCCTGGTTTATGTTCTTCACCAATTCTTCTATTCTACCTGAAGCTTCTGACGATCTTTCAGCTAACTTTTGTACTTCTACCACCACCACAGCGAAACCTTTTCCCGCTTCCCCGGCCATGGCGGCCTGAATCGAAGCATTAAGTGAAAGCACATTCGTGCGTTCAGAAACCTCCTGAATAGATTGAACCAGATCATTGATCTGCTGGGAATGGTCCGACAATCTCCGTAACCTACCCAGGCTATCCTGCACCTGGGTTTTTGCTGTTCCCATTCCCTTTACCGTTTGTCTTACAGAGCTTGAACCTTCCATCGCTGCATCGACAGAAACACCGAGCCATTGGGAGGATTTTGATGCATTCTTGTAAAAAAAATCGATCACATCAGTGATTTTTCTAACATCGCCATAGATTCCTGCAACCTGAGCATACTGTGTTTCATTATCCAACCTGAATCGGGAAATCAGAGAACTCATGTTATTCGTACAACTGTCGATGTCCAATGAAGCTGACTGTGCTTCCTCAACGGTCAGTCGTATGCCGTTGACTGCCTGATTAATAGACTGAGCGAGTTCAATGGATGTTTCATCTTCGGCTTGTACTTGAACGGTAAGATCCTCTTTTGCAAATTCCTGAATATCTTCAACTAAATGATCAACGGCAACACTGGATGTCTTTTTGTGATCTCGCGCCCTGTCGATGTTGGTTTGATTCAACCCCTCTGGCTTTCGTCTCGCAAAGGCCCAAACGAACAAAGTAAGCGACAGCAGAGTGAAAACAATCAACCCAATGCGAACTTTCTGGTGATAAACCCAGCGGAATTCTGGCGTCGTAGACACACTACCATTCGCCTCCAATTGATCACCCAGTTGCTGGAAAAGTGTGGACAGAATCAAACTATTTTCTGACACTCTATCGGCGGAGTTTTGCAACCAGGAAGATGTGTTTACTGCTTCTAGCAAGTCAGCTACACGACTGTCAAGCCGAACCAAATCATCACTGATACGATCAGACCAGCTTGCGACTACCGAACGACGATTGTTAAACAAAGCCTCATTGCTGGTAATAAGCTTGTTAATATCTGTTTTGATCAGATCCACTATCTTCCCATTGACAATCGGGTTTGTAACCAGCCGTCCAATGTTCGATCGAATTCTCCACAGCAATGTACTTTGCTGCCCGACGAGCGCCACCAGATCTTCCCCTGAGTTTTGTTGTGCCAGTTGACCTGGAAACGAATCCACTTGATCGGATAGCCTGAGGATCAGGCCATCTATTGTTCGCTCGTTTTCCCTTTGAGCCTCCAGCATCTGACGATTTTTTAGTAGGAGGTCGAGTTCAGGAAATATTGCGTATTTAATCTGATCTATCGAAGCGATCTTATCAGTATTTTGGGGGCTCTGATGTAAAGCAATCATCTCCCGGTCCTCCCCGAACACCTTCAATTCATTTGTCACATCACGGCCCAAGACCTGAAGTCGGTTGCTTTCTTCGACCGAGTTTTCTTTGATATGCAGAACCAGATAGGCTACTTCCCGGGTCTTCAATTGGAGACTACGGGTAACTTCGTATAAAGCCTCGCTTTTTCGACCGGCATCGAAACGCTCATACTCTGTATAAGAGAGCACACCCGAGAAGATGATCAGAAGAATAGACCAGAAGACAACGGCGCCACGGGTGCCATTGCTTTTCGTCTTAGGGCTCTCAGCAGATTTTGAGCCATCGTTACTTACTGCCTTGGGGTTTACCACTTGTTCTTCATCAAGATCAAATAGAGGTAATTCCGAATCCAAACTATCTCGTTCTGCTACTGAACCTTCGGTGGGATCATCAGCAGAATCGTTAGCAATATGCCCTTTAGAGCCATCAACCCGCCAGGAATTTTCCGACCTGTCTTTCATTTATCCCAAGCTCCAGCGGCTAGGTGATCGGCAGCAATATTTGTGCTGCAAACCACAATCCAGAATATCCCTGACGTGAAGCGAAAAGCGGAAGGGTTTTGCTCGACGTGGCACAATCAGGGTAGCTCTGCACTGATGGGTTTTGGTGGAAAAACTCATAAAAAATGGCAGCGTCACCTGGTTGTTCTATCGACCAATATTAGCAAAGGTTTCGCTGTTTATAAGCACCCGCATATCGATAACACACCATCTTTGCAGGCCTTCAATTAAAAACGAGTTCAAATATGGTCTGAGTCTAGGTTCAATATCGTTTACGTCTCCCCGTGGGATATCGTGATCAAAAGATCTTAGACTAATTTTATTTTCCAATAGCAACGCACTTTTCAGTCTACCTTCTGACAATACCAGCAGGTTCGCTCCGGTAGTCGCCTTGATCGGCCTACGCCCAATGAAGTGGGCAAAGTCAATCACGGTATAAATTTCACCTCGAATATTTGTCATCCCTCTAACCCAGGGCGTAACCATAGGTAGAGGATTGCAGACTCCACAGGAGAAGATCTCATACTGCCCGATAAAGGGAACGGCAAGATTGAGTTCATCCACACTAAACGTGAAACCTCGCCAGGATTCGACAAATAGCAGCTCTTCGCCAAGCACAGCATTACCCTGACTCAGCAATTCTAACTGTCTAAATAACTCCAGGGGTTGGGCATTTGAAGTGATCAATTTCGGGAAATATTGTGGTTTAGGAGATAAAGATAAATCAAGAATAATCTGACTCTCGACAGATCACCTGAAACTATTTCTTTCTAGTCATTCTAACCATGTATCAATGTTGGACGATTTTTCTCTGGTGATTGGCAGGCGAATGGTAACTGAATGGTGCTAATAAAATAACATTGCCGTCTCGATCACCGCCGTCTCGATCACCGTAGGTATTTTTGGGCTGCATCCAATAGCTCCTGCTTAACAAATGCTTTGTTGATATGATCTTCAGCACCAACAAGTCTACCTTTGACCCTATCAAATAGTCCCGTCATACTCGACACCATCACCACAGGAATATCCTTGTATGTCTCATTATTTTTTACCAGGGAGCAGGTTTTATAACCATCGAGTTTCGGCATCACAATATCAAGGAAAACCAGGTCCGGGTGATGGTCAGTGATTTGAGTAATTGCCTCAAACCCATTGGAGGCGGTAAATACCTCATACCCCACTCTCTCCAATGCATCCCTGGCTTCGTGGAGAATTGTTTGGCTATCGTCAACCACTAATATTTTTTTCATATTTTAAATCGTGCCTGTAAATCTTGCCCATATATTCATGCGTATTCATGCCCCATAAGCCCGTCCCATAAGTCTGGCATCATGCATAGCTATCGCCCAACGGGCCCTAACTCGGAAGGCCATATCTACAAAACCATATTAACGAGACCTTATTCACGAAACCATGGCCAGTGGCCATCCTTATCTAACGCCATAAAAGTGGTCAGCGAAACCTCAAATTTCTTTTTTGACCCCACACTTACTGCCCGCGCTTATTACGGAAGAAGCATGGGGGGATCTCCGAAAAATAAGGTCGGAGTTCTAAACCGTATGACGCACTAATATATATGAGTATGCTAAAATTTAACAGCGTCAAAAACCCAACAATAGCCACTACTATGAGACGGGTTTATAGCACAGGTCTATAAGATCTATAACATTGAAGTAGGATTAAAGTTAGCTAGCTTCTCACAGGGAAGCGTTATTCTTGAGAAAAATTTTGATCCGTGTTTCTAATTGGCGCTAATGTTGATATTGGCTTTCCAGATTACACCGTCTGGCACCAGCAGACGTGGCCAACTGTTTGACCTGATGTCAGTATTTTGACCAAAATCATTAGTTAAATAGTGCAAGAATGACAGGAATTGGATCTCCATAATTTCAACGAATTTCCTGGATTAGCGTTTTCAACTCGAACAGGGTTACGGTTATGAAACCCGTGGAACAACTGAAACCCAGAAAAAGAAAACGGGCTAAAATGAGCACAAAAGTTCAACAACCATGACAGAGCCAAAACCAGACTTCCCATCCCTGTCCAATCAGTTGCTAGTTTCCATGCCGCTGCTCGATGACCACAATTTTGCTAAAACAGTAATATTGATTTGCCAGCATAATGAGGAAGGTGCAATGGGTATCGTGGTCAATCGGGTTGTTAACCAATCGCTAGGGGAAATATTTCTACAGCTGTCGATGCCCGTCACTAGCCTCTCCCACATGAACACGCCAGTTTATGACGGTGGTCCGGTGCAGCAGGAAGTCGGTTTTGTTATTCACAATGGCAATGAGTGTGACTGGGACTCCAGCATATCGATAAATGAATCGTTGTGCCTTACTACCTCCCGGGACATCCTATTAGCCATGGCTAACGGAACGGGCCCCGAAAAGGCCGCACTGAGTCTGGGCTATGCGGGGTGGGGGCCAGGTCAGCTTGAAGAGGAAATCAAAAGCAATGCCTGGTTTTCCATTCCCACTGATTCCGACATCATTTTTCTGGGCAGTGTCGAGAATAAGTGGCGCGACGCAGCAAAACTGCTTGGATTTGATTATCTCAAACTCTCCACCCAGGTGGGACATGCCTAAACCTCATCATGAACCCGTAAACTGAAGAACCATCAGGAAAGAAACCTCTGCAAAATCGTGAACGATGACCTTAAGCGAAATATAGCCAATGTCTGGGTTGCAAAACTTCGTAATGACCCTGTTGCCATGAACAGTTCGCATTTCATTTTGACTCACTCAATCTTATGCTGAGACTCCTGAAGTCAAACGGATGAAATCAGGAGAACGGATATTGTGTTTCGATTTTGGACTGAAGCGTATTGGTATAGCCACTGGTAATACCCTAACAAAAACCGCCCAATCTCTTAAAACCATACCGGCGAAAAAAGGAGTGCCAAATTGGAATATGGTTAATGCATTAGTCAGCGAATGGAAACCCAACTATCTGGTTGTTGGCCTTCCATTTGCAATGGATGGCTCAGAAGGAAAAAGTGCGATGGCGGCCAGAAAATTTGGCGAGAAACTCACACTTTATACGGGAATTTCCGTCCAATTTGTCGACGAAAGGCTCACTTCCGTGGCCGCAGATGAGCTACTGCGAGAATCATCCATGGGGAGATCTATTACCCGCAAACGACAGGAATCCCGGGATAGCCTCGCTGCCGAATTAATTCTACAGACCCATTTCGAGGAAAAGCAAAAAGAATGAATTCTCCCATCGAGGTCCTACCTCTGATTTCCCAAATGTCCAAGGATATTTCCCAATTAGAACTGGAAGCCCCTTTGTTTATTGGCATACATTCTGGAGGAGTGTGGATCGCTGAAAAAATCTATCAAGAACTGGCCCCCGCCAAAGGAGATATTCATGAAGTATTAGGGACGCTGGATATTTCACTTCATCGGGATGATTTTATGAGAGTCGGCATGAACGTGGAATCAAGAAGTTCCAAACTTCCCCAAAGCATTGATGACAGAAATATCGTACTCATTGACGACGTCCTACACTCTGGGCGTACGGTGCGGGCAGCGATGAATGAAATTTTCTCCTATGGACGACCAGCAACAATAAAACTTGCCGTACTCATTGACCGGGAAGAAAGAGAATTACCGATTCAGGCTGACGTCATTGGATGTCGACTACCTTTGCCCCCGAACCAACAGGCGAAGCTACAAAACACCCATGGCGAACTCCGAATCGACATAATAAAACAGGAACGCGAACGATAATGATGCCCCCTGATAGTCAGATCCAATTTGATAAAAATGGAAATTTAAAACATTTCCTGACAATTAACGGCCTACCCAGATCGACCCTGGTTAGCATGCTCGACATGGCGGAGTCGTTTATAAATTTCGGCCAGAGGGAGATAAAAAAAGTTCCTCTACTCAGAGGTAAAACCCTGGTCAATTTATTTTTCGAACCTAGCACAAGGACAAGGACTACATTCGAAATTGCAGGAAAACGACTGTCCGCTGACGTGATTAACCTTAGCTCTACGAGAATGTCGACCAGTAAGGGCGAAACCATTCTCGACACTGTACGTACCCTGGAAGCCATGCACACCGACCTTTTTGTGGTAAGGGATTCGGCCAGTGGCGCGCCCCACCTAATTGCAAGTCATCTTCCTGATCACATAAAGGTGATTAATGCCGGTGATGGACGACATGCACACCCAACCTAGGACATGCTGGATATGTTCACCATTCGCCGAGCAAAAGGGGACTTCAAGAATCTGAAAGTCGCGATTGTGGGGGATATTCTTCACTCTCGCGTCGCGCGGTCACAGATACATGCATTAAAAATATTGAACGTAGCAGAAGTAAGACTCATCGGCCCCCGAACCCTCATTCCCACCGGGGTCGAATCCATGGGGGTAACTACCACAGGCGACATGAGAGAGGGATTAGAGGACATTGATGTTGTCATGACGCTACGAATTCAGAGAGAACGAATGGACGGACAGCTAATCCCCAGCGAACAGGAATATTTCAATCGCTATGGATTGACCGAAGAAAAACTGGGATATGCAAAAAACGATGCCGTTGTTCTTCATCCTGGTCCGATAAATCGAGGCTTGGAAATTTCATCCAGTGTCGCGGATGGACCGCGTTCCCTAATTTTGGACCAGGTTACCAACGGTATAGCAGTGAGAATGTCCATCATGGCAACACTGATGGGCGGTAATGAGAATAAGAAATGAAAATAGCATTAAAAAATGGTCGACTGGTTGACCCCGCCAATGGTCTCAACGGAAGCCATGATTTGTTCATTGACAATGGAAAAATTGTAGCTTTGAATCATCAACCGGAGGGTTTTCGGCCTGATAAGGAAATTAACGCTAGCGGGCTTCACATTATTCCTGGAATCATTGATCTTTGTGCACGCCTGAGGGAACCCGGTGAAGAGCACAAAGCCACTATCGCTAGTGAAACCGCCGCAGCAGCAAGTGGTGGCATCACCCGAATGGTGTACCCCCCCCCCCCGACACCTACCCGGTTATCGATACTCCAGCGATGGCAAGAATGATTCAGGACCGGGCAGAAAGTATTGGAAGCACAAAAGTTCACCCACTCGGGGCGTTGACCGTGGGACTTGAGGGGGAGAAACTCACGGACATGGCGATGTTGATGGATGCCGGTTGCATTGGTGTTAGTAACGCGGGTAATTCCGTTCAAAATACCCTCGTTATGCGACGGGCCATGCAATACGCATCCACTTATGATTTGACGGTTTTTCTGACACCTAAAGATCCATGGTTGCAGGGAAATGGCTGTGTCCATGAAGGAGAAACAAGTACCCGACTGGGGCTCCCCGCGATACCTGAGGCAGCGGAGACTGTGGGTGTGGCTAGAGATCTTGCCTTAATCGAAACCAGCGGAGTACGGGCGCACTTTGATCTTATTTCATGCAAACGCTCACTTGAAATGATTGATGAGGCCCAACAAAGGGGGCTACCTGTTACTGTGGGAACACCCATCCATCAGCTTCACTTAAGCGAACGGGACATTAATGCGTTTGATACAAGATATAAGGTTATGCCTCCTTTTAGAACAGAACAGGATAAAGAGGCCCTGGTAGAAGGAGTTTCAGATGGAAAAGTCGCCGTTATCTGCTCGGACCACCAGCCTCACAGCGCTGATGCGAAATTAGCACCGTTTAGCGAAGCGGCCATTGGAATCGCAGGACTGGACTCCTTGCTTGCGCTAACGCTTGATCTTGTAAATAAAGGAAAAATGACACTGGAATGCGCTGTCATGGCGCTAACGGTTAACCCTGCCAGAATCATTGGCCTGGACGCGGGGCATCTAGGTGTTGGAGCTGCAGCAGATATCTGTGTCTATAACCCCAGTCATGAATGGACGTTGGACGACAGAACCATGGTCAGCAGAGGTCGGAACTCTCCATTCATGAATCACGTTTTAAGGGGCAAGGTATCGTTTACTATTATTGACGGCGAAGTTGTTTATGAAAACCCAGTTCGCTAAACCTGCTTCACGCTAACCACGCTTGTTTAAGTCTATTGCCTACAAAAAGCCGGGGCAGGTGATGTCGAACGCGACGATAATCTGGAAACGCCGGATGTTAATAGTCATGCATTTATAATTTTCGAAAAAAGTTTCAACGAAAAAATTACGATAATTTAATTCCTTGTACATATTGTGGTAAGGCTGGCTTTGATATATTGCCTCCAGTTTAAAACCATATTGAGGTACTTAATGCATCAAATCAGTTCACTTTCACGATCGGTCAGGGTAATAGGCCTCTCCGTCGCAGCAGTGGTATCCGTTGGAATTATCACGTTGCCCTTCACGCCATTGATGGCGAAATCGGAAACCGAACATGTTGCCGTTGATCTTCCGGAAATTAATATCAATAACGGATTTGCCGATCTTGTAAAAGTAGTGAGGCCCGCGGTAGTCAATATTTCGGTCACCGAATATGCCCGGCCCCGTTCTAACGATCACCGAAGAGGAGATGTACCACCGGAATTCGAAGAGTTTTTTAAGCGATTTTTTGGCGAAACTCCCCAGGGAAGTCAAAAAGAACAACCAGATCGTAATCAAAATAATCAGCCCTACCAACGCCGATCAACCGCCGCTGGATCTGGGTTCATTATTGACCCATCGGGTTTGGTCGTGACCAATCATCACGTCATTGAAGATGCAGATGAGATTGAAGTTGTTTTTGATGATGGCACACGTATCCCGGCAGTATTGAAAGGTGCCGACAGTAAAACTGACCTGGCCTTGCTGGAGATCAGCGTCGACTATCCCCTGCCTTATGTCGCTTTTGGAGATTCTGAAAAAGCGGAGGTCGGCGATTGGGTGATTGCTATTGGAAATCCCTTCGGTTTGGGAGGCACAACAACAAGTGGAATTATTTCAGCTCGTGGCCGAGACATCCGATCTGGTCCGTTGGATGATTTTATTCAGGTAGACGCATCAATAAACCGGGGCAACTCTGGCGGTCCACTATTCAACACTAAAGGAGAAGTCATTGGCGTCAATAGCGCGATTTATTCTCCCAACGGCGGCAGCGTAGGAATTGGGTTCGCAATCCCATCTTCGATGGCATCCAATGTTATCTCTCAATTGACTGAGCATGGCACAGTTCAAAGAGGATTTTTGGGAGTTCATATCCAATCCCTTAGTCAGGAAATCGCTGACAGTCTTGGATTGGAAAAACCAAATGGTGCATTGGTTACCAGGGTGGTAGAGGATAGTCCAGCCGAAAGAGCCGGCGTTCTGGCAGGTGACGTGATTCTGAAATTCAATGGTTCAGATATTGCTAAAATGCGTGACTTACCCAAACTTGTGGCCTTAACTGAATCCAATACCGATGTCGAGGTAGAGGTTTGGAGAAATGGTAAGGCCGAGGTATTGAAGGTTGTCATCTCAAAAAATAACGAATCCAATATTGCATCCACAGACGAAGATTCGTCTACTTCTTCCGTACTTGGTCTGGTGTTGAATGAAATAGACGATCAGATCCGGGAGAAGTATCAACTGGAGGAGAATGCTAATGGCGTGGTAATCAGTGATATCGACCCCAAAGGCGTAGGTGCCAAAAAGGGACTCCGGGAAGGCGATATCGTCAAACGTATTGGCCAAATCGATGTCAGCTCCCCTGGCGATGTCAGTGAATACCTTAAGAGCATGGAGAAGGAAGGAAAGGAATCGGTTCTTCTTCTTATTGAACGTGGAGGTCAGGCAAGATTTGTTGTTGTACCAATGAGTTCATAGTTTTTATCCCTCTTCCTCGCTACTCAGTGTGCACAGGGACGTGCTTTTTTTTCACCGGACTACGCTGCTAGAGACACCCTAGTCTGGCAACTTGAATGTTTAGCGGGTTTTTCTGATCACTCAAACATTAGCTCGGGCATTACTACTCGGGCATTACTACTCGGGCATTACTACTCGGGCATTACTACTCGGGCATCACCACTCGAGCATGATCCCCCGGGCCGTTTTAATCTATAATTTTGGGTCATGAACTCTTCCTCACACAAACCATCCATGGATATTGAGCAAGTTTGGCCAACTCTCAGAAAAGAAGCTCTACTTCAACAGGAAAACGAAACTCTTTTGGCTCCCCTTCTTTCTCTCCTCATTCTCCAGCATGAGAGTTTCTCACAGTCATTAGGAGCAATGCTGAGTAACAAAATACAGTGCCCCACGCTCCCCAAAGATGCCGTCGCTGAACTCATCCGCATGGCCCTGGCCAATGAATCCAATATTGTTTAACAGGCTCAATACGATTTGCTCGCTTTTTTGGACAGAGACCCGGCTTGCAATCGTTTATCTGTCCCTTTTTTATATTACAAAGGTTATCAGGGATTACAGCTTTATCGGGTCGGCCATTGGCTTTGGCATAATGGAAAAAGCGAACTTGCGCTTTATCTTCAGAGCTTAATCAGCACTTCCATGGGAATAGATATTCATCCAGCAGCAAAGATCGGCAAGGGCATTCTTATCGATCATGCTAATTCTCTGGTGATTGGAGAAACTGCTGTCGTGGGTGACAACGTTTCCATGCTCCATGAAGTCACATTGGGTGGCGCCGGAAAAGACACGGGGGATCGACATCCGAAAGTGAAAAGCGGGGTATTGATCGGCGCAGGAGCAAAAATACTAGGTAGTCCGTCCTGAAAAAAGGCGCGATGTCGTTAGCGATCATGCGTCATTTTCGACCTTCGGATCAGGACAACACCCAGACGACGATTAGCGGCGTCCCAAGGGGCTGACAACAGGCAATGGCGAGTAATGTTTGCTCTTCGCCGTTGGGTTTTTCAAACAAAAAGAAAGCGATCATCCACTTTCTCAAATTCCACGCGCAACCCGCCATCAGCAGATTGATACGGTCTCCTTCGGCTCCCTTCAGCCAGCTCCTCAATAAACGATGATCATGCTTCAAATGACCGGTGATCGGTTCTATCGCACTTCGTTTGCGACACAGTATCCGTTTCTTCTGGCGTTGATAAGCATTGTCCCGTTTCAGCGGAAGACCCGGTAACAGCACCTCACAATCCACTTTATTCTTCGCTCCCCGATATCCCCGGTCAACCACCGCCAGCCTGATCGATGTCTCACGGTGGGTATGGGCTTCTGTCAGTGCTGCTTTCAGGGTCTTCGAATCATGATCATGTTCGTCATGACTCACCACCCCCACAATCACCTGTGACTCCTTCGTCGCCACCACTGACGCCTTGCGACCATACTCATACGCCTTGTGATCCTTCCCCTTGCCCACGCAGTACACAGGGAGTAAACCTTGTTCCTGTCTTTGGGCTGTTGAGACAAAACACGTTCGTATAACGCAAAGTTCGCTTCCTGCGCCGTCAGAACATCGATCGGTAACTTCCGTTGGCATTCCCTGAGCAACACACCCGCCATGGTTCGTAATCGTTTCAACGCCTTGTTCGCCTTACGACGTCGTTTCACGTGACGGAAATGACGACATGCCAAACGAAGTGACCGCACTTCCTTTACGTACGTTCGTCGTTGTTGTATCCCGTGTAACTTCGACAGCTTGTTCAGGCGATTGATGATCCTTATCGCCAACTTGCTGTCTGTCGGGTACGTGATCGCCTTCTCCTGTACCGTGGTATCTACCAGTACTGTCTGCTCCTCTGCCAGCTTCCCATGCAGTTTTACCGACAGCGAAAAGATCTCCCTGACTCCCTCCGACCCAATCCGGTTGCGGAACTTCACCAGTTCCGTCGCATGGCACGGTACCTGCGTCTGGAAACTCACCTCACCACAGAACACCTGAAAGTACGGGTTCATCTTCCATTGATCCACCACCGATTCATCACTTAAGCTGTACAGCTGTTTGATCATCACCAATCCGCTCATCAACCGGATCGGTTTCGCGGCCCGCCCCTTCGCGCTGTAGTACTGGCTCAGGGAGGCTTCAAGCGATGACCAGTCAAGGGTATTGCCAAGGGCAATCAGGGGATGGGACGTATCCAGCTGATCAACGATGTTGAAGAAACTGAGTTGATCGTCATTCACCGGGCTGTCAGGTAGCATATATACCTCGTGTTCGACCAGAAACTGAACGCCAGTTTAACAATTCCGGTCGATTCAAACCAGGACTATATCCAGTTTATACTGGATATGTAGCCTTTTCGGGTTCTTCAGGGACGACTACATACAATTAAATTCACCAAAATAAATTAACCACTATTTCCACGATACCTGGGATAGTCACTAGTGGTTACGAAAAACCATCGGGACCAGGCGAATAACGTGTAAATTCCCTGGTTAATGCAGAACAGGCAGGAGATCGTTCTCCCTAGCCACTACCGCAAGGATCCCCTGTTTACGAGAATTACGCCGATGCTCACTAGTAACAGTGAAATCAGAATAGTTTTCTCCAGGGTCTCATTTAGTATTAACCAGCCAAATATGACACCAAAAACCGGTGCAAGAAAACTAAAGGAAGCCATATTGGACGCTGGATAGATGGAGAGCACCCAAAACCAGGTGAGGAAACCAACACAAACCACAAACAGAACCTGTATGGAAAATAGAAAAATAATTGTGCTATTTAGCTCCCGTACCAATTCACCGAAAAAAGGGGCAACGCTGAGTAACACAATAGCAGAAACAGCCAGTTGGTACAGAAGCTGCATTTCAGGTGAGGAACCTGATAGCTTTGTGGTTCGGGTGACAATCACGATGGCAGCCTACAGACTGGCCGCTAGAAGACAGTAAAAGTCCCCAACATAAGAGCGCTCGCTAGCAGGATATTGATTGTTGTAGAGTGCAAGTACAACCCCCATGATAGCCAGTACCAGACCCAACACCCGAATCCTAGTCAATCTCTCTCCGGGGATCAAAAAATGGGCCAGGATAGCTGTCCAAAAAGGCATGGTGTAGAAAAAAATAGATGCTCGGGAAACAGTTGTATACTCAACTGCCTGAAATACGAATAAAAACTCGGCGCTAAACAGCCCCCCGACCAACATCCCAGGCCAAAAACTACCATCTGTTAGGGATAGCTTTCTTCTCATCAATACAGCGAACAGAAGCACTGGTAAAAAGGCACAGGCTGATCTGAGCCCAGCCTGAAAAACCGGTTGTAGCCCGCTATTCACAATCTTCACCAGTGTCTGATTTATTCCCATCGACGCAGAACAAAAAATCAGTAAAAACGCACCCAAAGCGTCTATTTCGGTTTTGCGAGTCATTACTCTATTCACTAAAAGTTTGCAGGGTAAAAATTACATTGATAGGCGTCGGATAGGAATTAGAGCGTAAGAAAGGGCAACCATCGCCGGGTATACTGAACCGCCACGTCAAAATGGGGTATTATGGAGCATAGATATCGTTTCCGAAATAAAGATCGATAATCTTTTTGGAAACCGGGCCCATCCACACTTAAGCGATATGATTTTTATACGGCAGAAAAGCCTAATATTATTGAACGCAGAAAACGGGACACAGAAAATGAGGGACACGGAGAAATGGGTAGGCATAGACTAATTCGACGAAGACCTAAAGTTAGCTGGAAAACAGGGTTTCACAAGCACTGGAATGACAACAATCCAGTGTCCAGTGCAGCCTTTAATGCTCTTTCCTTTCTTTTGCCTCAGGGAGAGAAGTACTTTATAGATGTTGCAAAGGAAGTTAGTCAAACAGCGGATTTCTCCGGCAATCCTGGTCTCAAACAGGAGGTTGAGTTATTTATCTCCCAGGAATCCATTCATGCGAAACAGCATCGTGCTTATAATGCAAATCTCGAAAAACAGGGTTATGAGAATGTCGTTTATGGATTGCTCGAATTTTTAATCAATTTTTCCTATCGACATATGTCCCCTCTAACCAGGCTTGCTATTGTTTGCGGATATGAACACTACACCGCAATATTAGGGGATTTCATTTTGAGTAAACCTCAAATTCTTGCGAAAGCAGAATCCGAAATGGCACTAATGTGGGGTTGGCATGCTGCGGAAGAGTCTGAACATAAATCAGTCTGTTTCGATCTTTATAAATTGTGTGGAGGAGGATGGTTAAGGAGAATCGCTGCATTCACCCTCGTCAGTCTGCAATTTCTCTATCTAGTCGTCCCTGAAGAACCCGAAAAGGCTACATATCCAGTATAAACTGGATATAGTCCTGGTTTGAATCGACCGGAATTGTTAAACTGGCGTTCAGTTTCTGGTCGAACACGAGGTATATATGCTACCTGACAGCCCGGTGAATGACGATCAACTCAGTTTCTTCAACATCGTTGATCAGCTGGATACGTCCCATCCCCTGATTGCCCTTGGCAATACCCTTGACTGGTCATCGCTTGAAGCCTCCCTGAGCCAGTACTACAGCGCGAAGGGGCGGGCCGCGAAACCGATCCGGTTGATGAGCGGATTGCTGATGATCAAACAGCTGTACAGCTTAAGTGATGAATCGGTGGTGGATCAATGGAAGATGAACCCGTACTTTCAGGTGTTCTGTGGTGAGGTGAGTTTCCAGACGCAGGTACCGTGCCATGCGACGGAACTGGTGAAGTTCCGCAACCGGATTGGGTCGGAGGGAGTCAGGGAGATCTTTTCGCTGTCGGTAAAACTGCATGGGAAGCTGGCAGAGGAGCGGACAGTACTGGTAGATACCACGGTACAGGAGAAGGCGATCACGTACCCGACAGACAGCAAGTTGGCGATAAGGATCATCAATCGCCTGAACAAGCTGTCGAAGTTACACGGGATACAACAACGACGAACGTACGTAAAGGAAGTGCGGTCACTTCGTGTGGCATGTCGTCATTTCCGTCACGTGAAACGACGTCGTAAGGCGAACAAGGCGTTGAAACGATTACGAACCATTGCGGGTGTGTTGCTCAGGGGAATGCCAACGGAAGTTACCGATCGATGTTCTGACGGCGCAGGAAGCGAACTTTGCGTTATACGAACGTGTTTTGTCTCAACAGCCCAAAGACAGGAACAAGGTTTACTCCCTGCATGATCCTGCTGTGTACTGCGTGGGCAAGGGGAAGGATCACAAGGCGTATGAGTATGGTCGCAAGGCGTCAGTGGTGGCGACGAAGGAGTCACAGGTGATTGTGGGGGTGGTGAGTCATGACGAACATGATCATGATTCGAAGACCCTGAAAGCAGCACTGACAGCAGCCCATACCCACCGTGAGACATCGATCAGGCTGGCGGTGGTTGACCGGGGATATCGGGGAGCGAAGAATAAAGTGGATTGTGAGGTGCTGTTACCGGGTCCTCCGCTGAAACGGGACAATGCTTATCAACGCCAGAAGAAACGGATACTGTGTCGCAAACGAAGTGCGATAGAACCGATCATCGGTCATTTGAAGCATGATCATCGTTTATTGAGGAGCTGGCTGAAGGGAGCCGAAGGAGACCGTATCAATCTGCTGATGGCGGGTTGCGCGTGGAATTTGAGAAAGTGGATGATCGCTTTCTTTTTGTTTGAAAAACCCAACGGCGAAGAGCAAACATTACTCGCCATTGCCTGTTGTCAGCCCCTTGGGACGCCGCTAATCGTCGTCTGGGTGTTGTCCTGATCCGAAGGTCGAAAATGACGCATGATCGCTAACGACATCGCGCCTTTTTTCAGGACGGACTATCTATTCTATCGCCTGTTCTGGCACATGTTGTACCGGGACGGTTCGTTAGCAATGACCCGTTTACCCCAAACATTAAAACAAATAGTGAAATTCTTTTTTGGTAGGGATGGCGTGAATTGGCATATTTATAAATTCACCATGGATTATTACAAACCGGGGTTTCATCCCGATAACCTTGACAATGATAGGTTGTTAGAAACCTGGCTTGAGAGAAATCATGAACGACTAGATATACTCGATACCAGACAGGTATCATAAAAAATATCTGTAAAAGCCGCGAATGCCCATCCCTGGTGAAAAATCGTCAACCTCTGCAATCTGTACAATAGCCTCGCAATTACTTGTGCCTGACTTCGATCATTTTTGGGTCCAATTTGCCTCGCTCGGACTTATACAGAGGCTCGCAAAACCCCATCGCCTGTTTCATAAGGATTTTGCTTCTGATAACTCGACCTAAAACCAGAGGCGGTTTTCGAAGCCAGAAAAGCACTAATGTAACAATAGGGCTACCTGATCGTTATCCTGTTTAATTCGTTGCAGCGGAAAATGAACACTAAACCGGCTGCCCTTCCCTACCTTACTGTTGATGATCAGTGTTGCATCATGGCGCATGGCAATGTGGTTTACAATCGCGAGCCCGAGTCCGGTTCCTCCGGTTTCTTTCGATCTCGCCGGATCAGTGCGATAGAAGCGTTCAGTAATGCGAGGGATTTCCTCAGCTTCAATGCCAATTCCCGTATCGATCACTGACAATGTTCCTCCGGTTAAGTCAATCTCCCATTCCACTGTGATCTTTCCATTGTTTGGAGTATATCGCACGGCATTTGATAATAAATTCATAATAAGACTCTCAATTTCCTGTTCATTGCCGTAAAGATATCCGGGCTCAATTTGAATATCGAATGTGTGGGACTTTAATGTATTAATCATTTTTGCGCTTTCGCAATGGTCATGAAGTGTCGCTGCGATGTCAAAATAGGCATGGTCGGACGAAAGATCCGTTTCCTCCAGGCGAGAGAGCATCATCATATCATCCACGATCTGCTTCATCCGCTGGGTTTGCAAATACATTTGATTAATCGCAGGTAACCAGTTTTCATCAATAGTTTGTCCATTGTCCTGTTGCATCATTTCGAGATATCCTTTCAGCAGGCTAATGGGTGTCCTCAGTTCATGGGAGGCGTTAGAGACGAAATCCCTTCTAACCTGCTCCAGCTGCTTTATGTGGGTAATATCCCGAGCTTGCAACAGACACCGACCATCCCGATAGGGCACAATTCTGATTCGCAGACTAATTGATTCTTCTCCGGGAGCCTGACAGTCGAAAAAGCTATTGTATTTTCGTTCACGGATATGCCGTGAAAGTGCCTCATCTAAAATAAAGTCGAGAAATGCCTGACCTTCAACCGGATGGACGTTGATATTGAACCAACGAAGTGCGGTACTGTTTCCCCATTCGATTGCAAAATTTTCCCCCAGGACGATGACAGCATCTGGCAGAGCTGAAATGCTTTCGTGCAAATCCCGGGCGAAATCATCAGATATACCCGATACCCCGTTTTGATCAGGTTTAAGGATTTCATTTTTTGTAAGATCTTTTGAGGTTTTCCAGGACTGCCTAATAAGTAAAGCAATCAGCACAACGACTAGAACAGATAGCGCAACGATCAGAATCAGTAACAAATTGAAAGCGTTTATCATTAGCTCACTGGTCAGATATCTGCATTTAATCGGTAACCAACCCCGCGAATGGTGATTATCAGCTCTCCATATCCATATTGTTCGAGACTAGAACGAAGTCGACGGATATAAACATCCACCGTACGTTCATCAACATAAGTATCCTTACCCCAGATCTGATCCAGTAACTGGGCCCGTTCATAGACTCGATTCGGCTGCCTGAGAAACAAATAGAGTAATTCAAATTCTTTTCGCGCAATGGTGACTACCTGATTAGCAATTTTTAGTCTGCGGCTGACAGGGTCGATGGAAATATCCCGATATTCAAACTCTGCTCCACCATGCTGGGGCCGTGTCCTCCTGAGGGAGGAGCGAATTCTTGCGAGCAATTCGTTATTGGAAAAAGGCTTTGTTATGTAATCGTCTGCGCCACAGTCAAGTCCGCGAACCTTATCCTCTTCCTCACTTTTTGCCGTCAGCATAATCAATCCGATATCAGCGGTAAGTGGGTGTGATTTCAGCTTACGGGCATATTCAATGCCACTAATGCCTGGCAACATCCAATCCAGAACAATAACGTCTGGAATTCTGGATGAAATATGAGCTTGCGCCTGTTTAACCGTGGTGGCCTGTAAAACGGCATAGCCGTGGCGCTCCAGAAGAAACCGGAGCATCTCATTCAATGCATTATCGTCTTCAACAACTAAAATTGTATTTTTTGCCATGGAGCAGATTAAAATATAGTTTTATGACAGATAGATGACACTATGTTGATTTCGTACTATTGATTTCATATTACCCCTGGTACTAACCTGACACGGTCCGGTTTGACGGAATCGGTAAATACTAACACTTCAGTGATCTCTCTTCGGTGTCCCTGACATTAATTTGTCTTCTAACCCCCCAGGATATTAACTGGAACAATAATCAATGCCCACTGCGCTAACTCTTCACTACGACTCATACACCCAATATGCCCAGCCGGCTCAACATGCTCCGCTGGATTCCGAGAGTCAATCTAACGGCCCTTTAATCATCCTCCATGGACTTTTCGGTTCAAGCAGTAATTGGCGATCCATCGCCCGTAGACTATCGTCGAATCGAACAGTGATCTGTCTGGATCTGAGGAACCACGGTCAGTCGCCCTGGAGTGATGAAATGGATTACGAATCCATGGCATTGGATGTTGCGCATTTAATACAACAACATCAGTTGCGGAATCCGATTCTACTCGGACACAGTATGGGGGGGGGGAAATTGCAATGACGGTACTACTAAATGAACTGGCTCCAATAAAGAAGGCAATTATTGTAGACATCGCCCCCATGCCTTATTCCCATGATCATTTCGAGCTATTGGGCGCAATGAAATCTGTTCCGATTCAAACTGCAAAAAGCCGCAATGAAGTGGATCAATTATTATCAGCTCGAATTGAGGACACTGCACTTCGTACATTTTTGATTCAAAATGCTGTTCGCGATGAAAATGGATATCGATGGCGAATTAATATTGAAAGCATTCAGCAGAATATGAACAAGCTACTTGGCTTTGACGTACAGCGTCGGAAGTCCACGGTCCCAACTCTATTTTTAGGAGGAGCTAAATCTGATTATCTTCTACCGGAATACCACAGTAACATCCGTTCCGCCTTTCCTGGGGCCGGAATTGAAATGATCGCGAACGCAGGACATTGGCTACATGCAGAAAGACCATCGGAACTATTGAGATGCGTCACCAGATTTCTCGACAGCGAATAACTGGTGAATCATTGGAACAGAATCTGAGCATCACAATCTGACTCACTCAGTCCTGGCTACAGGCTCCCGAATTATTTAAATCAGGGTAAGAATTATATGAAATTGCGCCCAGGGCGAAATCAGCCCTGACGCAGAATTGAGTTGAGAGACTGCTAATTTTCCCGGTTCTCATCAAGGAACTGTCGAATCTGGACTAACACTTCCAGGGCCTCCTGGACTGCTTCAAGATCGAGCTTGTCTCTCAAAAACTTAAAATTATCGGCGAGTTCCATAATGGCGAGGTTTCGATTCTCCTTTCCACTATTCGTCAGATAGACCAGCTTCCCTCTCCCATCCCTGGGGTTTGGAATAATTTCTATCATTTTCTTTTGAGCCAATGGTGTCAATGTGTGGGTCATTGCAGGTTTTGTAACCTGGAATGCATTGGCCAGGGCCAGCGGTGACTTGCCGTCGCCTAGCCTAATCAGATGATTGAGCACAGAAAACTGCATTATCCTCAATCCAGCGGGCAACGCCCGATTAAATCTCGTCACCGCGAGTTGATTAATAATTCCCACTTCGTTAAGAAAGGAAAACAGAATTTCGTTTTCTTTTTGATTCAAAGTCTAGACTGATTTTATTTTGTGATCGATGGACCAACGTGGAGTCGGAGGAGTAAGGGGAGCATAGCCCAATCGACCCAACATTTGCACTGTTCCCCCACTCGGAGCCAGCGTTTTGTGGATAAGTTGATATAGGTCGCTCATTTCCGGGTATTCCTGCAGAGCCTGGCTTATTGGGTGAATTCCTATACCCGCTTCAGTGGCCGCCAGATTGGTCCGCACCCAGGAGCGTCCTGCATTAATTTGATCCTCACGCTGGTTTTCATTTGTCACCAGCCAAATATATCCCTGGGATGAGAACAGCATCTCCCGGTACATATCCAACCCTTGCTTATACGCGGTAGAGCCGACTTCTCCAATGTTCTCCCTGGTGAGCATCCCAAAAAACATCAGGGTTTCAAGAAATGCACCACCAAGGTCGATGCCGTCAGGGTTAGCGTTAATTTCAGCTTTGCCAAATCGCATCACATCAATGCTTTCTTTGAAGGTTCGCGGAGTCTGTATTTCAATTTTATAAGCCTGCCAGCTGATCTCCCTTAATGCCTCAAGTTCCCGAGGTACATTAGTAGAATTAACAAAGACTCCTTCAAGTGTCGCTTTTTCGAGATGATCCAGCACACTGCTCTCTACCGGCCTATTTAGATCAAAAGGCTCCTTTAAGCTACGTCGATCTAAAACGGATCGAAACAAGGGTTCTGCTGCGACAGTATTGGATTTTCTGAGGTTAACGATTGCAATGGGTTCATCACCAAGGGATTGTGGGCTCTGGCCCTCAGGAAACAAAAGAGGTTCAGCTAAATACCCTTCCTCGGCGGCGGCCTGGATAAGTAGCTCCAAAAAGCAACCAAGACCAATGGTAATCTGACGGTTAAACGGATCTGTATGGGGGAGCAAACGTGTTTTGTCTATATAAAGCCCGATCTCATTTTCCCGGGAAAGATCCACCATCCAGGGTTGTTGATTATGTGGATTTGGAGCAAGAATAGCGTAAGACAAAAAGCGTTTTCGCATGTCGCTATAAGAAGCCCCTGGGTTATTCCAGGGACGGATTGCTTCTTTTGGCGTACGAGTCAACGTAAAACCCGCTGCACCGGCTCCTGCGGCGACAACGATTCCACCGCCGATTAAAGAAATAAATTTTCGTCGTGAGGTCATAGGGATAATAATTTAGTTAAGATTTAAACTATTATAGTTAAAATCTTAACTATTTCAAGAGATGAGACTTCAAAACCCGAATCCCCCTGCCCCCTTTATCTTGATCAGTATTCCGATAGATCATTTGATGCCAGAAATAAAAGTAGTACTCCCTTGAGCCATCCCCTGGGTGAGACATATGGATCCGGGTGTTGCCATTGATGTGGCACCGCAGCCCGGATCGAATGGCCCAACCATTTTATTCCCCCTATTCCCGGTTTAAGGCATAAAAACCGAAGTTGGTCGCAAAACCATGGCGATAGTTGTGG